>Ga0209986_10000581_pt1 | contig 35516 bp, 39 predicted proteins | sample BlataG_FD_183168 | JGI IMG/M metagenome (GOLD analysis project Ga0209986, IMG submission 183168) | Deep subsurface microbial communities from Black Sea to uncover new lineages of life (NeLLi) - Black_00105 metaG (SPAdes) (version 2) | ecosystem: Environmental > Aquatic > Marine > Oceanic >... | reverse complement strand
CCTGTCATTGCGAGCCGAAGCCCGCCTAAGGCGGACGAAGGCGTGGCAATCTCGGAGGGGGGACAACATTCTGGGTAACAAAGTGTCACCTATCTATCTGAACTAGCTCACAGAGCCTCTCTAAAGGTGAACAAACCACCATATTGTTTGATTGATGGCTTAACATAGCGAAGCCCACCACGATGAGGTCTATGGACGCTTGTGGCTCCTCGTGGTATCCTTATGTTCGGCGCGGCTATGACCCCGCGTCAATTCGGAAATTCAGTAGAGTATATTTTGTCAAAGCTGTCTAATAGATGGACTGTTATTGCTGGCGGCTTTTTGCTAACTCTAATGCAGGGAGTCGCCCTATCCTGGAGTGTTTTTGTTCGACCTCTAGTGGATTCTTTTGGCTGGACGAAAACAGCAGCCACCCTACCATTTACCATCTTCCTGGTGGGGCTTGCGCTAATGATGATTCCCGGCGGAATGGCTCAGGATAGAATGGGGCCAAGAAAAGTCGCCATATTTGGCAGTATCGTGTTCGGCTTAGGATTCATCCTGGCTGGGTTTATTGAGGACATTGGGAATCCTTTATGGCTGTATTCAACCTTTGGGCTTATGGCTGGGACAGGGAGTGGCTTAGCCTATGCCTGTACCATGCCAGCAGCCAGAAAGTGGTTCCCCGATAGACCAGGTTTAGCGGTGGGGCTTGTAATTACAGGCACTGGTATGAGTGCCTTGCTATTTGCTCCCCTACAGAGGTACTTAATAGATGCCCATGGGCTGGGAATGACCTTCTTCATAATAGGTGCCGCACTTCTTGTGATTTCTGTTTTTTCTGCTTCCCTGCTGAGCAATCCACCTCAGGGATGGAAGCCCAAGGGGTGGAAACCCCGGCAGTCGGCAGCAACCTCAACTGTAGTTGCAGCAAGGGATTACCGACCAGCGGAGATTATTAAATCAGGGCGATTTTGGATGCTGTGGGTGATGTTTGTTTTCATGTCAGCAGCAGGCTTGATGGTTATTGGACACTTAGCGGCTTACGCCGAAGAAGTTGGCTTGGCAGTTATGTATGCTGCTGTTGCTGTTGGCGTTCTTTCTGTGTTCAACGCTTCTGGCAGGCCGGGAAGTGGAATACTCGCTGACAAAATCGGTGTGGTAAAGACTATGGTCATACTTTTTGCCATACAGGGGATAATGATGCTTGTATTCCCTCATTTTGCCATAAGCATAGTGGCGATATACATCTCGGTGGCAATAATAGGCTTCAACTTCGGAGCCAACTTTACCCTGTTTCCATCAGTAGTAGCCGATTTCTTTGGCATCAAAAACCTTGGGATTAATTATGGACTGCTCTTCACCGCCCACGGGGTTGCGGCTACGCTGGGACCAATCATGGCATCATATATCTACGACACTACACAGAGCTACACCATGGCGTTTACCATCGCCGCAGGACTTGTCTTCCTGGCAGTAGTTATTGCACTCATTTTGAACTACAACTACCCTAAGAAGAACGCAAGCTGAACAGTCCATCGTAATGTTAAAAGGGTTCCGCCCCATATATAAGACATAACATCAGGATATCTTATCTACCCTCTTGGAAAGCAAATAAAGGTGCTCTTCCGTTTATCTTTATGCTGAAAGTAAAGGGGAAATTAAAGGAAAATCGTCAAAGGCAAGCGTCAATAGGCAATAGTGCCATAATTACAGCGTGCCTCATCAGATAACAAAACGGTGAATTGTGTCCTGGCAACATGATAGAATAAGCAATGTTATGGTGGAGAAGGAACAAGCAAGAATCGTGGTTCGGGTTCAGCCTAATGCGAGTCAGAACGGCTTACTAGGCTTCAAAGATGGGGTCTTGCATGTAAGGATTGCTGCACCTCCAATAAAGGGTAAAGCTAATCAGGAGTTAATCAAATTCCTCAACGATATTTTGGGGGTAGGTAAGAGCAATCTGACTATTAAAAAGGGTATGACCGATAAGAGGAAGGTTATAGGTATTAGCGGGTTAACGCAAGACCAAGTTATGCAGCAACTTAAAAGACTGGACATGCAGGATGAGAACCATGATAGACACTCACGCCCACCTAGATATGGCACCATTTAATAAAGACCGCACCGAGGTGATAGTCAGAGCAAGGGATGCCGGGGTAAGCATGATTATTACCGTGGGTATTGACCTGGAGTCAAGCCGAAAAGCAATTAGACTGGCTGAGAACTATCCAGAGGTCCTGGCTACAGTAGGGTTTCATCCCCACCAAGCGACCGGGGTGAAAAAGGCAGATATGGCTAAACTTGCTGAAATGGCCAAGCACCCCAGAGTAGTCGCCATCGGCGAAATTGGTCTGGACTTCTATAGAAACAGAGCACCACGAGAAACGCAATTACAAGCGCTACAATGGCAGCTTGAACTGGCAGAGCGACTAGACCTGCCGGTAATCATCCACTGCCGTCGGGCAGAGAAGGACATGCTGACTTTACTCCATGACTGGACTTCCTCACATAAACGCCTGAATGGCCAACCCAGAGGAGTAATTCACTGCTTCAGTGGTGCTCTTGAAACTGCTCAACGATATCTAGATATGGGCTTTTTTATTTCTTTTGGTGCCTATATCGGCTACCCCTCCTCACTTAATTTGCGCAATGTCATCAGGAGCATCCCACAGGACAGGTTAGTGGTGGAAACTGACAGTCCTTTCCTCCCACCACAGAGCCATCGCGGTAAGCGCAATGAACCATCCTATCTACCGCTCACTGTAGGAGTGCTCACTAAGATTAGGCAGGTATCTCCGGAAACAGTTGCCAGGGAGACGACGCAGAATGCCCGCCATCTGTTCCGGTGGACTGAGTCTGAATAAAAAGGGAGATGAACACACATCCCCCTCATAGAATCACCACTCCGCCAAAGCCTGCTCTTGTAAGTCGGCTATTTCGAGCAAGTCTGCCTGCTGGTTTTGGCTCTGGCAAAGCCCTCTAAATAACTCGCTAGCCTCAATAAACATGTTTCCAGCCTCTTCGTAGCCATTCTGCTTCAAGAAGGTTCCGAATTCTTGCCTCGCCCGGTACATCTGATTGCAATGTAGCAGCCAACTTATGTTGGGATTGCTAGCCGCTTTTCTTATCTCTCCCGGAGCTTTGACGGCAAAGTCTCTGTTCCAAGATATTAGCTCATTTGCACTCTTTACCGTCCCCCTTTCCCCAAGGAACAACATCCAATAAGGACCGATACGAGACCCTTCATCAAAGGTTGGGTGATTACCGTTTTTCCAGGCCTCCAAAAAATCACTTATATCTACAGGAATATCTTTTCCCTTACCGCCTACTTTCTCGGTAGGGTCATTCAAGTAAACAAACCTCTCGTCATACCCGGTGACAGTCATATAATGGTCAACATGCCTTGAGCCCTCAAACTCAAAGACGCCTTTCCAATAAGAGGTATAGGTACTTAGGGGTTCCTTGATAGGAAACGTATCTAAGTGCACCTCTACTGGAATATCACTTGATATAAGTCGCTTCAGTAGCTTGAACGCCTCATCTTCACTTTCCACCCAGAAAACCTGTTTTGCTTCCATAGGAAGGTCGGGGGCAAGAAAATCGTCGGTAATCGTAGCCCCTTTCAAAGCGGCAATATAGTAATCAAACCCCTGATTTCTTGCCGCTAGTCCAATACTACGTAGAAAGGAACCGTCCATAAACAAATTGACCTGTGGGATATAAAGAGCACTGGCGCCGATTCCGGAATTAGCAACAACATCGGTAAAGGTTATGTCACTGTCGCTAAATTTAGCCAGCATAGCATAGCTGCCAAGGTAGCAGAGTCCGGTCTCATCGCCACCGGAATAGACCAATTCTACGTCGAGCCTCTTCTCCGTTAAAGGCTCAGCTACCAACCCCAGCTCAGTTAATATTGGTGCGACAGGTGATGGCTCAGGAGTGATTGGAGGCGATGGCTCAGGAGTGACTGGAGGCGATGGTTCGGGAGATAGTCCCGGAGATGGGGCACAACTAGTCATAACTAAAAACAGAACTAAAGTCAGCGATGCCAATACAGAGACGAACTTGCGATTCCTGTATAACATTTTTTCCCCCTTGCGTCTTCACTGTCGTCAGTTTATTGTCCTTTACTCCATCTGTCAAGAGCGCGGAATACAAAACCCCGGTGCCCATAGCTGCCCGATAATCACCTCCTTGCCAAGGTTTTAAGAAGGAAAAGGGGATTGTTTGACCTATAGGCGCTACAGTGGCAGTCTGGCCTCCCCTTCCAAGCTCAATCCTGGAGATTGAGGTAGAGCGGAAATAGCCTGAGTGACTTTCTTCAGCCAATAGCTAGGGCCGCTAAGTAGTAAACAAAGTGATGCATTGTCACCCTACCATTTGCCTAGTTTCAGGGATAGTTCTAGTTTTGCCCCATCCCGTATCAGTGCCAGGGCAACTGCTTCGTCTGGACTCTTATACTCTCCCAGATACCAAGTAAGGTCAGCCACTTGGCGGACAGTCCTCCCATCAATAGCCACCATAACATCGTTAGCCTTAATTCCAGCCGCCTCAGCAGGGCTATCGGCTGTAATCTTCTTAACCAATACCCCGTTAACTGTTTCCAAGTTTCTGGTTCGAACCGTTTCTGGGGTAAGGTTAACTATCTCAATCCCAAGCCAGGGGTAATCGAAAAAGCCTCGGTCAATGAGGGACAGGGCAACCCTCTTGACCTTGTTTGAAGAGACAGCGTAATATACTCCATCTCCCAGCTTAGGGTCGACCCGAGCTATAACCATTCCGATGACCTCTCCCTTAGAGTTCAGAAGAGGGCTACCGGAGTTTCCAAAATTGACTGCGGCATCGAACTGGATTAGATTAGCCACCCAGCAAGTTTTCGAATCATACTCCACTTCGACAAATCTGCGTGTTTGGCTAACAATGCCAGAAGTTATAGTTCCTGGCAAGTCAAGAGGACTGCCAATTACCACGACTGGCTCGCCAACCCTCACTGTGGTTGAGTCCGCCAATGCTATTGCTTCCACAGCCAACTCATGTTCCAATGTCAATACAGCAATGTCACTGTGCTCGCAACTGCCGATGATGGTGGCCGCTGAAATGCTGCCGTCAGGTAAAATAACATCAATCTGGGCTTGCCCCTCTACTACATGCTGAGGAGTGACTACATAACCATCGGCGTCGAAGACAAACCCTGAACCGACTACTTTCTCTCCGTCACTAATCCTAACTATACCCTTGCTAACCTCTTCATAGAGTTTACCGGCATTTATGACCGATTGCTCAAGTCCAGTGGTAACACTTCCTAGCTCATCATCTAAGGCATCAATTCTAGCTATTGTTTCTCCTCTAAAAGTTGCCAATTCATCGCTCAGGGTACTAATTTGGGCTGCTTGTTGTTCTTGAGAAACTATCAATTGTTGACTTAGGGCATCAATTTCTTCAACGAGGTTAAAAGCGTAGGCACCAAGGATACCAATAAGAACCAGCAGGAAAACTAATATGCCAATAATCAGTTTGTTAAACATTTAGCGCATCTCCTTCCTTGTGATTTGCTGATTAACATTTTGAACCTTTCAACCGGCTTTAGCAATTGCCAGCCAATTAAGCTTAGCCAATTGCTTTTATGGCTGGCTTGTTATTTATACTCGCTCCACTCCACAAATACGAGGCAGGGATTCAGTCACCTCATTTAAGGCCGGTTTAAAAAAACGGGAATGAACAAAGTGGTTTAATGTTTAGCAGACTCAGAGTCTGCGACCGAGAAACGGGCATTTATTGGCATAGCGTTAGCGCTTCCATAGTAGCCAGCCATTCATCTTCTCCATCCAACGCAGCACATACTCACCATGCAACTTTCTACCATGAAAGATGACTTCTATCTTCGTATCGGTCCAAGACTCCGTCTCATACGTTCCCCGATCCCAAATTGTGACCTCACCAGCACCGTACTGGCCTCTGGGTATCTTGCCTTCAAACTTACTGTAACTGAGGTCATGGTTTTCAACTGGTGCTGCCAATCTACGAACTCCCGGCTCTTCTGGCACACCCTTTGGCAGTGCCCAGCTTTTGAAAACACCTTTTCTTTCCAGTCTCAAATCGTGGTGCCAGCCAGCTACGATTGCCTGATGCTCATGGATTACAAACTTGTTCATGTATCACACACATAGTGAAAATTAACCATTTTTATAATTACATTGGTACATGCTCTTAGGACGTACGGCTATCCAGACTGCGAGTAACTTGTTTCTCCAATTTCGCCCTCAACTGCTCAAGGATAGCGCGAACAAAATTGAGGTCAGGTAATATTTCAACGCCAAAAGCTGTCCTAGCCCGTTGCGGTCTATCCTGTTCGGTGCTAGCTACCACCTCCTCAACGAGAAGCTGTCGAAAGCGCTGGTGGTAATTATGATTGAATTCCTCGCAGTGTCCAACTGCCAAATCGATTTCATACCCTAGGTCAAAGTCCCTGAGTAGTGTGAGGTTCTCTGGCTTTAGCGCATATTTCATAGTAATCGTCCTGAGGCCTCTAATTAGTAAAGTATTTTCAGGCTTTGAAGTTTCAACTACAAAGAATTTTAGATTCTCTAGCCATTTAAGATTCTCAGATACCTCGAACTTCAAATCCTCCAGAAGTTGCTGAAGCTGCAATGATTTTGTGACCTTCTGCTGTCGTAGCCATATCGCGTATGCAAACATCACTGTGAAAATAACACCGAACACGGTGGCAAAGAGTTGAGGGAAAAAGGCGCCCCAGAACCCACCACCATGCCAAACAGATAGAGCCAGCGGTCAGATTCGAACTGACGACCGGCTCGAAAGTGCGACATGAGATGAGCAATGTGCTATAATCCTCAACATATATGTCTGAACTAACATAGGAAACCCGGAAAAGTAGAATATTTTGAAGACCAAAAGTTCACCTAGACATTATTGTCAGTTTATTAGGCTGCTTCTTAACCGCTGTAACAGCACTCCTGTCTGCTGTCTAATACTATGGACATGCCCTTTGCATCTGTGACCTTTCTGACACCAAGCATAAAAAGCAGCTACCGGAAGGTATAAACTATGGGTAGCGTGTTTCTGGTCAAACGAAGAGCTTTTGGACTAATTATCCAACAACAGGAGGTTTGGTGTGAGTATGAAAGAGAAGCTCTTGGAAATAGTAGGGTCTGAAAACTTCTTCGACGACCCTGAAGCTCTAGCCAAATATTCTAAGGATTTTAGCCTCGCACCCCGGGGAGTGCCGAATTATGTGGTCAAGCCCAAAGATAACCAAGAGGTTCAAAGAGTTATCAAACTTGCCAACGAGCATTTGACCCCTGTGGTGCCGAGCAGCTCTGGGGTGCACTTTCAGGGGGCTACCATTCCCAAGCAAGGCGGCATTATCTTGGATCTGACCAGAATGAACCAGATTCTGGAAGTCGATGAACTTAATAGAAGGGTGAGGATGGAAGCTGGGGTAACCTGGGAACAAATTGCCAGCGAACTGGGAAAAAGAGGCTTCAGAATGATAATACCACTGTTGCCTCACCCTCTGCGTTCTGTAGTTACTGACTGGCTGGAAAGGGAAGTGCCTACCAATACAGTATATGATTATGGGGAACCGCTTCAAAGCATGGAAGTGGTTTGGCCCACCGGAGAAATCTTCAGGACCGGCTCTGCCAGTGTAACTGGTTATCCTGACTCACCCTCAAAGGGTGCTAATCCCTCTGGACCAGGCTTAGATTTCTACCGCTTTCTCCAAGGTGCCCAGGGAACTATGGGAGTGGTAACCTGGGCTAACCTAAAGATTGAATATCTACCCAAGATAGACAAGGTTCTGTTCGCTCCTGTCCATGACCTCAACTACACTATCGATTTTCTATATAGGGTGCTGAGGCTTAGGATTATTCAAGAGTGCCTTCTGTTAAACAATATTAATCTTGCCTCCATAATTGCGGAGGATTGGCGCAAGGATTTCGAAAAGTTGCGGGCGTCCTTGCCGCCGTGGACTCTCATTTTGGTAATAAGCGGAATGCATAGACGCCCAGAGGAGCAGATCCAGTATGAGGAAGAAACACTATATAAGGTTATAAAAAACGAATTCCCTGGAATTCCCCTCGCTGACAACCTCCCTGGGTTTCCCGGCTTAGGCAAGAAACTCCTACCCATGCTTCGCAAACCTTGGCCTAAGGAGGTAACCTACTGGAAGAACCGCTACAAAGGGGCTTGTCACAGCCTGTTCTTCATCACCAAGCCCATTTTGGCTTCAAAATTCATCAATAAGGTGGAAGAAATAGCCGCCAGATATGGTTACCCCATAAGCGACATTGGAGGCTATCTCCAACCTATAGAGCACAACCGAGCCTGTCACCTGGAATTTAACTTCTTCTACAATCCAGCTAGCCAACCTGAGGTGGAAAGGGTTCGAAGTTTATATAGTGAAGCTGCCTCGGTCTTGTTAGACAAAGGAGCTCTTTTTACCAGACCTTACGGGGAATTGGCTAAACTGTTATACGATAGAGCAGCCGGATATGCTATGACACTAAGAAGAGTGAAAAAGGTCTTCGACCCCAACAATATTATGAATCCGGGGAATTTGTGCTTCTAAGGGGGTAAAGATGCTCAAAGGGAAAACGAGTCTGGACGTAACACAGGTAGAGAATTTTATCTTTGATATGACCAAGTGCATCAAGTGCAAGGGATGCACCTGGGTGGATCACATATACATGCCAGGAGTAAAGTTCAGCACCAGATGTCCCAGCGCCACCAGGTATTTGTTTGACTCTTATGGGGCGTATGGCAAGATGAGGATCGGGCTGGCACTGGTTGAAGGCAGACTAGATTACTCACATGAACTCCTGAAGATACTTTATGCCTGTACCTTGTGTGGTGCCTGCGATGTGGGCTGCAAGCGGAATCTTGATTTGGAAATAGAGCTTACTCTTGAGGCGCTCAGGATAAAAGCGGTAAAAGATGGCAAAGGTCCCATGCCCCAGCACAAAAAGATAGCTCAAGATATACTGACGGAGCATAATCGTTTCGGTGCGCCTCACCAAAACCGAACCAAATGGCTTCCAGAGGGGATAAAACCTTCACCCAAAGCTGATGTGCTGTACTTTGTCGGTTGTTCAGCTTCTTATACTAACCCTGAGATAGCCCAGGCAACGGTGAAAATACTGGACGCTTCCGGTACTCCGTTTATGCTGATGCCCGATGAGTGGTGCTGCGGCAACTTGCTCTACTCGGTAGGGATGGTAGATGAAGCGCGAGAACTGGCTCGACGCAATGTTGATATGGTCAAGCAAGCCGGAGCCACCACCCTTCTAACCAGCTGTGCTGAATGCTACCGGATGTGGAAGGTTGATTACCCCAAGATGCTTGGTATATCGACTGCCGATTTGGGCTTTCGAGTAGTGCACCTTGTGGAGTATGTGGATGAGCTGATGAAAAAAGGAACTCTCAAACTCACCAATCGAATTGATTTGCGATTGACCTACCACGATTCGTGCAGCTTGAGCCGGCTCAGTGAACCCTGGGTGCCGTGGAAAGGGGAGCGTGGACTATGGGGAATGGTGAACCCACCCCTGGACCGGAGGCGGGGCACTAACGGGGTTTACCAACAGCCAAGGGATATCCTGAAAGCTATCCCCGGGGTGGAATTGGTGGAAATGCCCAGAATGAGAGAAAATGCTTTTTGTTGTGGAGCTGGTAGGGGAACTATGGAAGCTTTCCCCGATTTTGCCTTATGGGCGGCGGAGCAAAGGTTAGCCGAGGTAAAAGAAGTAGGTGCTGAAGCTGTTGTATCCGCTTGCCCTTGGTGCAAGGACAATTTCGCCAAGGTAGTTAGCAAGAATGGAGAAAAGCTGAAGGTATTCGACATCTCAGAACTCGTCCTTGCCTCAGTCGAAGTTTAGGCTTAAGGAGATAAGTTATGGCTATATCCCAAGAAACATACCAGGTACTCGAGTCCATCGTCGGTCCTGAGTATATTTCGGCTAACCCGGTAATATGTGAAGGTTATCGGGCTGGGCCGGGAGGATATGAGTGTGGCTCGGGGTATGAGAGGGTAATGACCAAGGTGCCGGGTTGCGTCATTATGCCGCGGACCACAGAAGAGGTCCAGAAAATAGTGAAGGTTTGCAACCGCTATAAAATTCCATATGTTCCGTATAGCACAGGCTTCTATGGTGCCCGTTCCCACCCCCACGTTTCTGACGAGTTACTTATTGACCTAAAGCGAATGAACGATTTCGAACTGGACGAGAAGCATCTTTATGCTGTAGTTGAGCCTGGAATTATCTACTCCCAACTCCAAGAAGAAGCAATGAGGAGAGGCATGTATATTGTTGTCGGGGGCGGGGGCTCGCAAGTGTCTGCCATCGCCAACATGATAGGCGATGGATGGTCACCCCTTAGCTACCGAATTGGTCTACCCCACCGTCGAATACTAGGGACGGAGCTTGTCTTACCTGATGGCGAATTGGTTAAGCTAGGTTCGCTAGCTTTGCAGGGGGACCCCTTCTGGGGTGAGGGGTTGGGACCAGACCTTCGAGGCCTGCTGCGAGGTTTTACTGGGCTAAGAGGATGCCTCGGAATCGTAACTAAGATGGCGATAAAGCTTCTGCCATTCCAGCCGGAAAGGCTTGAGCCGACAGGTATTTCGCCGCATACCACCCTCCAGCTCCCCACCAATAGAGTAAAGTGGATTAATTTTAGCATGCCCAGCAAGGATGCCATGAAAGAAGCGATGTATGAGATGTCAAAAGCAGAAATAGGTGCCGGAGTCACCAAGGTGCCCATATTCTGGCGGGTGATTGCCAAGGCAAAGTCGAAAGAGGAGTTCTGGAAACTCTGGTCAAAGGAAAACGAAGAGACGCTCAGTAGTTTTCATGTTCTCCGCGTATTGCTCATAGGGTTTGCCTCTGAGGAACAGCTTGAATATGAGGAGCGGGTGTTGACGGATATTATAACCGAGCTTGGGGGCGAAGCCCGCCGCACTCGACCATCAGATGAATCCTGGTTTAAGAATGCAGACGCGGCTGGGATGTGGCTAATGTGCGGTGGGTATGTCTCTGTGGATTATGTCATAGAAACGATTGAACATGCCATACCACACGGAGAGAACTATGCCCAGCTGAAGAAGAGTTTCACACCACCGCTTATGCCTGACTATGGTGACCCTGGTTGGTTCCAGAGCTTTGAGCTAAGTCATCAGGGCTACTCCGAGTTCCTTGTTTACTGGGATCCAGACGAGAATACTGATAGAGTTGACCATTTCTACTTGGAAACATCAAAGGAAAACATAAGGAAACGCTTCTATACCTCGCTCCTGGGTCCGCACCAGCCTCTCTATTTAACCGGGCCGGCATATGGGCCAAATTACCATAAATGGCTGTTGGCAGTGAAGGGCGAGTTTGACCCTAACTTTGTCTGCCACCCTCCAGTACCCCTAGCTCACGATGCATTCGTGGAACAGGCAGAGTGGATGAAGCCGCTAAAGGACTGGGAAAGCCCTAAAATCAGACAAAAAAAGTAGTTTTTGCTAAGATAAAGAAACGGGGGAGACGCCCTATCCAAGGACTTCCAGTGTTGTATCGGGTATAATCAGAGAAAGTAGGTTATGGCAAAGACGAGAATGATATGCCCTTTTTCCGGTGAACTATGCAAGGAGTGTGCCTTCTATAGAGGCAGGCATTATTTTTTGTGTTTCTGCGAAAAATATCGTGGGTATTTGAGTGAACCGGGAAAAGCACCTCCTACATCACGGACAGGCTCTAATGGGAAGTTTGAGATGCCCTCTGTAATCCCGTCGGTTAGCGCTATAGATCCATTTGCCATAGCCCTCAAAGAGAACAGAAAGGAGGTCTAATTTAAAATGTTAATAGAGGGAAAGTTTACCTTGAGAGCACCTATTCAAGAGGTGTGGGATTTTCTGCTTGCCCCGGGGACACTGGCTTCTTGTATTCCTGGTGCTGAAAAAGTGGAAGCTATTGACGATAAGACCTACGAAAGCGTAGTCAAACAGAAGGTTGGGCCAATATCAGTAAGGCTCAAGTTCACCACTACTTTAACTGACATAGACCCCCCAAGACATCTGAAAGCAATCGGCAGAGGCGCAGACATAGGTAAAGCAGGTATCTTCACCCAGGAGACCACTGTTGACCTAACCAAAATCTCAAAGGATGAGGTAGAGGTTTCATATAGCTCTAATGTAAGTATAACCGGCCGGCTAGCTACCTTTGGTGAACGGATAATGCGGGCCAAGGCTAAGACAGCGGGAGAGGAGTTCACCAAAAACTTGCAAGAGAAACTGAAGAGCCGAATAGCTGGAGGATAAATATAGGGAAAGGGACGTAATGATTAAACCCGTTAAAGTCAAGGAGGTCAGGCGAGAATGATAAGAGATTTTGAATACCTTACGCCCAAGACACTTGAGGAAGCTCTCACCTTACTGGACAAGTATGGAGATGAGTGCAAAGTAATAGCTGGGGGGCAATCTTTGTTAATCTTAATGAAGCAGGGGTTGGTCGCCCCTGAGTATTTAATCGATATTAAGGGGATAACTGAGCTGAACTACATTAAGTCTGATGCTAAAGAAGGGCTGAGAATTGGTGCCTTAACTCCACACCGAGCTATAGAAAAATCCCCAGTGGTGCGAAATGGTTTCGCTGTACTCGCCGAGATGGAAAACAGATTAGCCTCAATTCAGACCCGCAACTGGGGTACTATAGGGGGTAATCTCTGTCATGGAGACCCGGCTGGAGACCCGGCACCGGTGCTAATAGCGCTGAACGCTAACTTAAAAATGGCTAGCCTGAAAGGTGAAAGAACCACGGCAATTGAAGATTTCTTCCTGGATTACTTTGAGACAGCACTTGAACCTGGCGAGTTGCTTACCGAGATTCAGGTACCGGTTGTCCCTCCCCGCACTGGCACTGTCTATATCAAATTCAACGTGATAGAAAGCGATTTGGCTACGGTGGGAGTTGCGGTGTCAATTACTCTGGGCTCAAGCGAGGGTATTTGCCAGGATGTCCGGATAGCACTGGGTGCTGCGGCATCGACTCCGGTGAGGGCGAAACAAGCAGAAGCAGTGTTGAGAGGTAAAAAAATTACCGATAATCTACTTAGGGAAGCAGGGCAAATCGCTTCCACTGAGGCTGAACCTATATCTGATATCTATGCCTCAGAGGAATACCGGCGGGAGCTGGTGAAGGTTTTGGTAAAGCGAGTAAGCAGGGAAGCCCTAGCTAGGGCTAAGCAGGCTTAAGCTCACTATAAGGAGGTTTCATAATATGAAAAAGGAGCTAAGATTTACAGTGAATGGTCAGCCTTATGAGCTTTATATAAAACCTAAAACCATTTTGGTAGAAGTTCTGAGAGCTCACTTAGGCTTGACCGGAACTAAAAGGGGGTGTGATAGTAGTTCTTGTGGTGCTTGCACGGTAATTCTTAATGGCATGGCAGTTAAGTCATGCTCAGTACTAGCACTTCAGGCAAATGGTGGAGAAGTATTGACTGTTGAGGGTCTCGCCAAGGGAAATGAACTACATCCCTTGCAGAAAGCCTTCCTCGACCATGGTGCTTTTCAGTGTGGCTTCTGTACATCGGGAATGCTGATGTCGTCCAAAGCATTATTGGATGAGAACCCTAACCCAACCAAGGAGCAGATAAAGGAGGGTATTGATGGCAACATCTGCCGCTGCACCGGCTATAACAGTATTATCCGCGCCTTAACCGGTGTGGTTAAGGGTGAGTATAAGGAGGAGAAATGAGCAAATACTCGGTAATCGGGAAACGGGTGCACCGGGTCGATGGACCAGAAAAAGTAACCGGTAGTGCCAAATACACCTTTGATATTGTTCTACACAATATGCTTTACGGGAAAATTCTGAGAAGTCCCTATCCTCACGCTAGAATTGTTAACATTGACACCAGCCAAGCAGAAAGGTTAATCGGGGTAAAGGCAGTAGTCACGGGAAAGGATACGCTGGGACGTAAACAGAGTACCTGGCGACGCTTCCCCGAACTGTGTGATGAGGAAATCCTGTGTCGCACTAAGGTTCGCTATATTGGCGACCCGGTGGCGGCGGTAGCCGCTATTGATGAAGACACTGCTGAAGAGGCACTGGACTTAATTGAGGTTGAATATGAGCTGTTACCAGCTGTATTTGACCCCATGGAAGCGATTAAGGAAGAAGCGCCTCAAATTCACGAAGGTGTTGAGCTTAATATTAATGTGACCCGCCATATTGAGTGGGGTGATGTTGACGAGGCATTTAAGCAGTGTGACTATATTCGTGAAGACCACTTCAAATGCTCATCACAGGCTCATGTCTGTATGGAAACCCACTGTGCTGTCGCCAGCTTTGGTTATGACAGCAAGCTCACGATATGGACTTCAACCCAGTCTTCATACTATATTCAGGCGCTGGTGGCTGACATGCTCGGTTTGAGAGAGGGTGACGTGAGGGTGATAAAGCCTCACACTGGAGGCGGCTTCGGTAGCAAGTTTGAGCTAGACTCAGCTCAGTTCTGTGCCTCTTTACTGTCTATGAAGCTATGCCAGCCGGTAAAGATAGTCCTTTCCCGGGAAGAGGAGTTTACCGCTACCAAACGGCGAACTCCGATGTACTACTCTGTTAAACTCGGCGCTAAAAAGGATGGCACCATGCTGGCGAAAGAAGTCCGGGTCATTACTGAGGGTGGCGCCTATACTGGCATGGGGGCTACGGCGCTGTACCTGACTGGTTTCTTCTCATCATTCCCCTACAAATATCCTAACTACCGGTATGATGGCTATCGTGCTTATACTAATACAGCACCTGCATCAGCCATGCGTGGTTTCGGTGCTCCCCAGTCAACCTTTGTTGGCGAGTCTCAAATAGATATGCTGGCTGAAGACCTGGGGATAGACCCTATTGAAATCAGGCGTAAGAATGGAATGACACCTAATTACGAGGTTCCGGGACAAGCTTACATCCAGAGCTGTGGGCTGCACCAGTGTCTGGACAAGATTGATGAACACATTAAAGAGCGAGGAGAGCTACCCCCTAACCGTGGCATAGGTGTATCAGCTTATGGTTTTATGTCCGGCGGTATCTTTAACTGGTTTGATACCCCTTATGCCTTCTCGGCAGCTATAGTCAGGATAAGTATTGATGGTAAGGTGGACCTGTTCACCGGAGCCTGCGATATTGGTCAAGGCTCTGATACCACATTAAGCATGATTTGTGCCGAGGAACTGGGGGTACATCTTGACGATATTAGGATACATGCTGCTGATACTGGCATCTGCCCCGCTGACCTCGGCGCCTGGGGAAGTCGGGAAACATTGATGAATGGCAATGCAGTTAAGATGGCGGCTGCTGATGCTAAGCGCCAGCTCTTGGAGTTCGCTGCTGCCAAGCTAGGCGCTAACATTGTTTATGACATGGATATAAAAGACCAATGGGTCCACATGGTTGACCGTCCAGAAAGAGGCCTCTCTTACTTTGATATCGTTAAAGATACGATAAGGGGTAGGGATGGCGAGACTATCATTGGTCGGGGGCATTATACTCCTCATCGCAAGGGTATGATATCCCCTGCTTATAGCTTTGGTGTCCAAGCCGCCGAGGTGGAAGTGGATACTGAAACTGGCAAATATAAGCTGATAAATGTAACCACCGCCCATGAAAGTGGCACGGTAATCAATCCCGTAGGCATTGAAGGGCAGCTAGAGGGGGCAGTAATGATGGCTGGAGGTTATGGCTTTTGTGAAGACCAGCCAATGGATGAGGGCAAGATACTCAATCCATCGATTGCTGATTATAAGCTTATCCGGTCTTTGGATATGCCGGAGACCAAGATTTTAGAGGTTGATACTTATGAGCCCGAGGGGCCATTTGGGGCTAAGGAGGCGGGTGAGGGGCTTACCAATCCTACTGCTGGTGCCATAGGCAATGCTGTTTACAAAGCGGTGGGTGTGAGAATAAATGATTTGCCGATAACGCCAGAAAAGGTCCTTAAAGCATTAAAGGAGAAGAAGCAACAAGCTGAATAGAATCATTGATGTAAATTAAGCGGGAGGTCAGTGATGAGTTATCATTGCCCAGTTTGCAATAAAGTTTCAAGCAGCGCTATGGACCTCGCCCGCCATATGATTGGCAGAGGAGATAAAGTACATAGAGACTGGATTAGTTCTAAAGGCTTCAAGTACTCAGAATTCCTCACCCTCCAATTCAAGTCATTTGGTGGTGAAGGTTATAAAACCCTGGCCAAGATACTGGAGAAGGAGACTAAAGTAGAAGATTAGGCAAAGCCCGAAAATGTCAAGGCTATGATTGACGCCACCAAGGAATACGGCGTATACAAATAGATACTTAACGTACTGACGTTGTCATAGTGTAGAAGAGGCTGCACCGGTGCCATCTCGATAGCATACTTTCATCACTGGCAAGACCCTGTGGGAGATAGATATGCCCGTAATCCGTGATATTCCTCTGAGCTTGAAGACTAAGGAAGTGCTGCGCCGGGAGGGATTCAGGGGATATTCTAAAATCAGGCCTGAGATAAAAAGTTTAATTCTGGAACTGCTAGCCAGTGTGAAGAATGCTCATCTCCTGGAGCCGGTTATGGCCTATGGAATCTACTCTATAACTGAGATGAGCCACAGGCAATTGTCCCTGGAGGGTAACGGAGTGGTGCATGGTCCATTATTGCCCTCACTCCTGCCAGAGGCTAAAGAGCTGGCCGCTGTGGTCTGCACTATCGGTCCCAAGCTGGAAAAACAGGTAACAAACTACATTAACCGGGACGAGCCTTTGCGAGGTGTACTTTTGGATGGCATTGGGAGCGCAGCAGTGGACTCACTAACTCAGGAAGTCTGTAAGTTTATGACGGGTGAGGCATCAGCCCGTGGCTATCAGGCGAGCAGCCCCATCAACCCGGGTATGCCTGGTTTACCTATTACGGAGCAGTGGCAGTTGCTCGAAATGGTACCGGCACGGGAAATTGGAGTGCGCCTGACCTCTTCAGGAATAATGGTTCCCCGCAAATCAACTTCCATGGTCATTGGCATAGGGCCACAAATGACAACGTGGACACGAGCTGAAGTCTGTGCCTACTGCAGCCTCAGGAAAACCTGTCCCTATAGAATACAGGCGTAAGTGGAGAAACAGAATAAAACCAAAATTAGGAAGAGAATGACCGCTTGTACAATTGATTTTGAGCCGGTAGGTCGAAGAGGGAAGTGTCAAAGGAACGAGTCTCTTCTAGCTTGTGCTCGCCGGCTCGGTGTGGGTATCAGTAGCATATGTGGGGGCAAGGGAACGTGCCACGCATGCAAGGTGCAAGTTCTGAGTGGAACTGTCTCAAAACCAACGTCTAGCGAACTGGAGGCCTTTACATCTCAAGAACTGAAGGGGGGTTGGCGTCTGGCCTGCCAGACTTATCCTACCAGTGATTGCAAATTGACTGTGCCACCCGAGTCGATGACTACCGCACAACGGACCCAGGTGGAGGGGTTAGAGATAACAGTTCAACTGGAGCCACCGGTTAAGGCCTACCGTCTGCAACTAGCCGCTCCATCCTTGTCTGCACCACACGCTGATGCTGACCGCTTGCTGGAGGCGCTAAACCAGCAACACCAGTTACACTGCGGTAAAGTTGATATTGATACCATGCGCACATTATTGCCCAAACTACGGTCATGGAACTGGGAGTGCCAGGCTATAGTCCGCAATGACGAGGTGATAGCTCTCGTTCCCTGGTCAAACCGCCAATTGGGGTTAGCCATAGACTTGGGCACCACCAAGATTGCTGGCTATCTGGTTGATTTGAGCGACGGCCGGACTTTAGCGGCTAAGGGGCGTATGAATCCCCAGATCAGCTATGGAGAAGATATCATCAGCCGTATTAATGGTGTAATAAAGTCACCGGATGAGGGTGTGCGGTTACGGAAGCTGGTTGCCGAAGCACTTAACCAGCTGTCTGTTGAACTGTGTACTGAGGCTAACGCTAATGCAGAAGAAATTGTTGAGGCAGTAGTGGTAGGCAATACTGCCATGCATCACTTGTTTCTTGGTTTACCAGTAAGGCAACTTGCTCTCCCTCCCTTTGTCCCTGCGGTTAGTAGGGCTCTGGACATTAAGGCTCACGACCTTGGTTTACATATTGCTCCAGGGGCGTATGTACACCTGCTGCCTAATATCGCTGGTTTCGTTGGTGCCGACCACGTGGCAATGTTGCTGGCAACAGAAGTCTGGCAGGCCGAAGGTCCGGTATTAGCCCTGGACATCGGGACCAACACCGAGGTTTCCTTGGCAAGTAATGGACGGATATCTACCGTCTCCTGTGCCTCTGGCCCTGCCTTCGAAGGCGGTCATATCAAGGATGGTATGCGGGCTGCCACGGGAGCTATCGAACGCTTACGAATAGCAGATGATAGCATCCAGTACCAGACTATTGATCAAGCACCGCCCATTGGTATTTGCGGGTCTGGCATACTTGATGCCCTGTCCCAGCTTTATCTGGCAGGAATCATTGATGAAGGCGGCAGGATAATGGACAACCACCCTCGTGTTCGTACCTACAAAGGTCAACGCGAGTTTGTGCTGGTTAGCAAGAAAGAAAGAGACGGACACCCAGCCATTTCCATAACTCAACAGGATATCAGAGAATTACAACTGGCCAAGGCAGCTATTCGGACCGGCATACAGGTGCTTCTGGAAACTAAAGGCTGTGCAGAGGAAGAAATTAAGCAGGTAATCATTGCTGGAGCTTTTGGTAGCTACATTGATATAGCCAATGCGGTAACTATTGGCATGTTACCTTTATTACCCCTGAGCTGCTTCCAGCAGGTAGGGAACGCTGCCGGCATGGGAGCCAAGCTGGCTCTGATTTCCCTTAGCAAGCGGGCTGAGGCCCAAGCTATTGCCTCCCGAGTCAAATATATTGAATTGGCCAGTGCTCCTAACTTTGAGCAGACCTTCATTCAGGCGAGTTACTTAGGACAATATAGGATTATAGACGGCAGGAGGGAGGAAATTGACTGATGGAGACCAGAGTGTCAAGCTTCACGAAAGAAGTAATCATTGGTGATGACCAGCCCACAGTGCTTATCGGCGAGCGTATCAATCCTGCCGGCAAGAAAAAACTGTCAGAAGCGTTGATGGAGGACAATCTGGAGATTGTCGGCAGGGAGGCTCTGGCTCAAGCTGAGGCCGGGGCCGATATCCTCGACGTCAACGTGAGCACATTCGGTGTGGACGAGGTAGCCCTGCTTTCTGAGCACAGTCACGAACTATCTGCCATGCCCTATGTCGGTTGATGCCAAAGATTAGTTTCTTACCATCTTTGATCACCGGCCCGCCCCGGCGGATATACTGCCGCAGCATGCTCAAGGAGTCACTATCAACAGGTAGCACCCTTTGCCGACGTTGTTCCTGCTGCTGAGTTAGTGCTTTCTGCACCTTACGGCCACATTTGGGGTAGTAGGTGTGAGTTGCTCCCAGTCTTGCTCCGCAGCTTGGGCAAGAAAGTTTAATACGGCTCTTGAGATATTTGATGGTACAGTACTATGGGTAAAGTCGAATGAACAAATAGGAGTTTTACCTATTGATACCCCTGGTGGAGCTGAGGGGACTCGAACCCCTGACTTCCTCCGTGCAAGGGAGGCGCTCTCCCAGCTGAGCTACAGCCCCATCTGTCAAGGATATTATAGCAACAAGAGGTCTCATTCGCAATTTGCTGAAATGTGCCCTCATAATGCTTGACAAATTTAACCCAGTGCATTATTATGAACATAAGTTCACTATTCCACTGTAAAGATTAAATGTCAATGGAGGAGGTGCAAAATGAGAGGAAGAGGCTGGTTTGGTTGGGGAGGTGGTCTAGGCTGGGGAAGGGGTAATCCCTATCCCTTTTGCCGCTTTTATCCCTGGCTACCAAGGCGGTGGTGGGCAACACCTTATACCAGTCGGTATGCGGCAACTATTCCCTATATGAGATATGGCTACCCATCCTATGCACCTTACCGTTGATAATAGCCATTGAACTAAGCAGGTTAATATTTATAACAGGAGGAATGTTATGCACAATGGATTTGGCTATGGATTTCGGGGAGAAAGCTGAGGTCCCAAGAAATGGCAATGATTAAGGTCAGCATTATTCCTTTAGGCACTGGTATTCCTTCAGTTAGCAAATATGTAGCCCGGGCTGTGGAGGTATTGCAGGACGAGAAGGATATAAAATATGAGCTGACGGCAATGGGAACAATTATTGAGGGCGATTTGGACCGGCTCCTCACTTTAGCTCGGAAGATGCATGAAACCGTCTTCGATGCCGGGCTTATGAGAGCGGTAACAATAATCGAGATTGATGACCGGCGAGATAAAACCTCAAGCATGAGTAGCAAGATAGAATCAGTGAAGAGAGAGTTAGAGCATTAAGCAGCCAATAACCCCTTTGGCACCTTTCTCGGCGTGAAGCTGGATACGGAGAAAAAGAATTATTAAAATACAGAGCGAACTACGATGATAGAGATTTACTTAGCTCCAGCCCTGTTCTTTGTCATCGCTTTCATTTTCTCCATGTTAGGTATGGGTGGGGCACAGCTATATGTTCCTATATTGTTTTGGTTAGGCATGGATTTTAGACACAGGCAATACCCCTTGGACTGTTATTAGGCGTGGTTGTCAGCTCATCGGCTGCCTTAACCTACGGGCGAAAAGGAATGATTGAATGGAAGATTGCTATACCCTTTGGTCTTGCCATGATTTTATTAGCCCCACTTGGTGGCTGGGTCAATATAGGTCTTCCGACAAAGTTAGTAATTATAATATTCGCCCTGTTTACCATAGCCGGGGCTACAGTTATGCTCACTGGCTGGCAACCTAAACACAGCGAATTATCTTCAAAAGGGCGCCTCATATTAGGAACTTCAGGGGGAAGTATTATTGGTTTCTTTGCTGGTCTATTAGGTCGAGGAGGGGGGGCCTTTGTTGTGCCCTTACTTTACGTCGCAGGTTTGGAAGCGAAAGCGGCTGCTGCCACATCCGCATTTGTGGTAACCTGTTCTGGCACATCGGCCTTTTTGTCCCATATTTTAACCGCAGCACAGCCCCAATGGGTTGTCTGGATTCTTTGCCTAATCTCGGTATTCATTGGCAGTCAATTGGGTTCGCGTTTAATGGCTGCAAAAATAGAATCAAAATATATAAAATTGATATTCGGGACTGTCCTTCTCGGAGTTGCTGCCACCCTCCTTTTCCAGGGATTCTCTATGTGAAATTAAAAGATAGAAAAGGAAAACAATGAACTCTATAATCTATGGTCCAGTCCCTTCATGGCGGCTGGGCAGGTCTTTGGGGGTAGATTTACTCTCTACCAGGGAAAAGGCCTGTTCTTTTGATTGCATCTACTGCCAGTTGGGTAGGACAATCAACCCTCAAGTGGAGCGAAGGCAGTTCGTGACCACCACCCAGTTAGCCAAAGAGCTAGAGGCAGTAAGAGTCATATCAGCTGACTATGTTACCTTCTCTGGAACAGGGGAACCCACCCTAGCCAGCAACCTGGGAGAAGCTATCAAACTAGTCAAATCAATCCTGCCGCTGCCGGTGGCAATTCTAACCAACTCCTTCCTCATGCCAAGGGAAGAAGTGCGCCATGAGTTAACACAGGCGAATGCAGTGGTAGCCAAGGTAGATGCTCCCGATGAACAGATTTTCCACCAGATTAATAGACCTGTAGTAGGCTATTCCTTTGACCAAATACTCCGTTCCATAGAGCAATTTAGAAAGGAATTCAAGGGAAAGCTAGCCCTTCAAATGATGTTCATCGCCAAAAATAAGGACTATGCCAGACAGATGGCACAAATAGCCAGTCAGATTTCACCCGATGAGGTTCAGCTTAATACCCCGCTACGCCCCTGCCCTATTAAACCGTTAACACCAGAGGAAATGGCTATTATAGAGAAGGAATTTGCTGGATTAAAGGCGGTAAATGTATATCAGGCTCCAAAACCAGAAGTCGTGCCCCTGAATCTAGAGGAAACACTACGGCGGAGACCGAAGCTTTAACCCCTTGTTAAATGTCCAATACTCAAAAAACTTTGGCTGGCTTTATCTGCACCGGTAAGCCAGCGACCATAAGGTAGACCTCATCAGCAGCCTGTGCCATCATCTGGTTTGCTTTAGCCAGTAAATCGCGATATAACCTGCCCACTCTATTAGCTGGCACCAAGCCCAGACCAACCTCATTGGTAACAATAATGAAGCTGGCATCAACCCGGTTAATGCACTCAATCAGCTCACCGACTTCAGCGATAAGCCTCTTCTCAATAAGGGGAGCATCGCTCTGCTCACCGGTTTGGTCACTGTGCTGACCGAGAATGTTATTAACCAGGAGTGTGATGCAATCCACAATCACCACCTTGGCACCACCGATTTTCTGCTCAATCTGGCTACCCACCTGGGTGGTAACCTCAAGGGTGCTCCAGGCTGCTGACCTTGTCCTCTTATGCTCCTCAATGCGCTGCCGCATCTCCTCATCGCCAGCCACCGCCGTAGCCACAAAAAACACCGGTCCGCCTAACTTTAGGGCAAGCTCCTGGGCAAAATGGCTCTTGCCGCTACCAGCGCCGCCAATTATCAGAACACATCTTCTACTCAATCTACACCCCAAAATAATTTATTATCACTAATCTCTCTCCCCCAGATGACAAACGTCGTTTAGCAGGCTTAATATTGCTCCCTGGGGATAGGTCTCCAGGATACTAAGCGAAGCCAAATCAAGACGAAACTGCCGCCTGTATCTTAGCTCTATGCCCAATAACTGGCACATCAATGTGCGTAGAGACCCGCTATGAGCTACAATGAGTATTGTCTCCTCTAGAGCATGTTTTTCCAGTCTGCTGGCAAAGTCGCTCACCCGCTTATTAAAGGTATTAAGGCTTTCGCCGCCAGGATATTTCAGCTCGGGGTTCCCTTCCACCCACAATTTGGTTATCTCAGGGTAAAGCTGACTAATCTCCTCAAATGTCAAACCCTCAAGCTTGCCAAAATTGACCTCCCTCAGCTCAGAGCAGATTATAACCTCCAACCGGTGCCTGGAACCAATGGTCTCCGCTGTTACCGAAGCCCGCCTTAGGTCACTGGAATAGATGGCGTCAATCCTCTCTGCTGTCAGACGGTCACGCAATCTCTCAGCCTGCCTTAGCCCAGTGGCACTCAACTTGACATCACTATGCCCCCAGTACCTCTCAGCACTGTTAAACTCAGTATCACCATGTCTAATCAAAAGCAACTTGGACATTTATTCCTCCTGACTAGGCTAGCCCAACCACTGGATGTGAGCCAGCAGACAAACAAGAATGAGTACGCAAACCTCAGCCACCTCATTTATCGCCCCATAGGTGTCACCGGTAAGCCCACCAAACTTACCCTTCAAATAGGCAGCCATAGCTATTACTATAACCCAAATAGCTAACATTATAACAAAGCCTGTCAGTTGAGCCAGAATCACTGCCACGGCCAAAGTTATAAATGTCGCTATAACAAACCTCTGCCAGCTAGCCCCCTGCTTAAATACCTTTCCCAAACCCGATGGTTTAGCATAGGAATAGGCAAAAACAGCATAGACCATTGCCCACCGACTTACCACCGGCATAAGCACCAGGGTTTGCATTAACCAGCTATCAGGCACACCACTCATTGAGACATATTTGACCAGCAGCAGGCAACAGACACCGATAATTCCAAAGCCGCCAGCCCGGCTATCCTGCATCACCCGCCACCTCTCCTCCACCGTCTTGTGACCACCTATGCCGTCGCAGGTATCAACAAAGCCATCAAGGTGCAAAGCACCGCTAATCACCACCAGAGAAACGACCAACAGCACAGTAACTAACGCCGAAGGCAAGAACAGACCCAGTAGCCAATTCAAGCCAACCAGAATAAGCCCAATAATAACACCGACCAAGGGGAAATAAACTATAGAGCGTCCTACTTCCTCGGGGCTGACCTCACGCCGCCCGGGCAAGGGTATAATGGTTAGAAATCTTACAGCAGCTAAGAACTTCAATCGCCCAGTTTACTCCTTTCAGATACTCCAGCTTCAGCGAAGGTAGACATCTCAGCCAGAATCTTGGCTGCCGCCTCAGCCAGAAATATTCCCAACACGGCACCAGTGCCCTCGCCCAAACGCATGTCCAAATCCAGTAGTGGCTTAAGCCCCAGATGCCTGAGCAGCAGCCGATGACCAGCCTCTGCCGAAACATGAGCGGCGATAAGGAAGTGGCGAAGTCTCGGTGCCAGGGCTATAGCAATAAGGGCGGCTGCCCCAGAGATAAAGCCATCAATAACTACAGGAACACGGTAAGCGGCCGCTGCCAGCATCACCCCCACCAGTCCACCAATCTCAAAGCCCCCCACCTTTGCCAGCACATCTAAAGGCTGCCGTGGGTCAGGGTGATTCAATGCCAGTGCTCTGCTTACTACATCCACCTTATGCTCGAGCTGCTTATCGTCTATGCCAGTGCCCCTGCCCACCACCTCAGCCGCTGCTTTTCCAGTCATAGCCGCACAGATAGCACTGCTGGCTGTAGTATTGCCGATGCCCATATCACCAGTGCCAACTATATCAAGACCCTTAGCCACCTCAGCCCCCACCACCTCAATCCCCGACTCTATTGCTGTCACTGCCTGCTCCACGGTCATAGCTGGGCATAGACACATATTTTGGGTGCCAAGGGCAACCTTCCTGGACATAAGCCGGGAACTAGGTTCCAGCTCAACTGCCACCCCCATATCAACCACAACAACCCTCGCTCCTACCTGATGAGCAAGCACATTTACTCCAGCCCCGCCATTGAGGAAATTGCAAACCATCTGAGCGGTAACCTCCCGAGGGTAAGCGCTTACCCCTTCTGCCACAACCCCATGGTCGCCAACCATAGTGATAACAGCTTTGTGCCTGACTTGAGGTATAGGCTTACCCTGAACGCCAGCCAGTTGAATAGATAGCTCCTCAAGCCTACCCAGACTACCCTGCGGCTTGGTCAAGAGGTCTTGCCTGGACCGTGCTTCAGCTATTGCCCCTTCGTCCAGAGGCTTTATCATTTCAATTGTATTGGATAGAAGTCCCAGCATTTTGTCTCCTGTATATATTGTTTATCAACCTTACCCCTCCTAAAAACATCTATTCTGAACTCTTCACAGCTTCCTATCTGAAGTGGGAGCCTCTTGGTGAGGCTCTATATAGGGTAAGCACCGCATGTCCTGCAAAACGAGGCTCCCTGTTCAACATTCGAACCACAATCCGGACAGGTCTTTGCGTTACTGGCACCCATATAAGGAACGCCAATCATACTTCTGTAAATCTCGTAGTAGAAAAGATGTTCCTTGCTTCTAATGACAACTCTATCTTCGTTGAGGTATCTCATCTTCTTCTGGCTGAATTCAAGGTCTGAGATTCTTGAATCGAAAAGGGGCGGGAGTATGGTGGTACCGCTTCCCACTTCTATTGGTACCTTGACCCTCCACACTATTTCCGGCGGCATAATATTCTCAAAAGCCTTGCGCAGAACCCACTTACCCCACACCTGCCCCCTTTCACTCTTAACCTTCAGACCCACATCCAAGTCTGTAGCTAAGGCTTTGAATTGTGGAGCCAAATATGGAAGCCTAACTTCTACACCTAGGTCCTTAGCTAAGTATATTGAAGAAAACCTCATATTTGCCCATAGCTTTTTAAGTGCTATGTCCAATTGCTCTTTCGTGAGTCCGAAGAGGAAGCTGTAGCCGCCAAAAAGCTCGTCGCACCCGTCCCCCGTCATGATAGTCGACATACCTTGTTCTCTCCCCACCTTCAGGGCAACATAGATAGCTACATCATTACGAATTTCCATGGGGTCAAAAGACTTCATAATCCTAATTACAGCTCGAATATTCTCGTCCAGTTCCTCATCCCCAAAATAGTAGACATAGTGCCTCAGTTCCAAACGGCTCGCTACTAGCTTTGCGTAGTCAACATCCGGTGCCGGGGCACCGCGTAGTGCCACTGTAACACAGCCTGGTTTGACCCACTTTGAAGTAAGGTAAGCAAGCATAGCTGTATCCAGCCCTCCCGAGAGGAGAAGCCCATCAGTTAGATTATGCCTCACGCTTTCTTCGAGCGCTTGAACAATGGCTCCATAATTGAAAGCAGGCGATTCCACAGCTTTAAATACTGGCATCTAGTTCTCCTTCACACTTTAATGCCTGGATGGTGGCGATGAGCTTTTGGCACTCAGGCTAGAAGTAAAATCTCCACAACAGTTAAACTGCACCCCCTTCTATCGCATCTCTGGGCTTAGCATGTCGGCTGCTGCCTGCCTTGAGTAGGACAACGGGAAGTCCATCAACCGGATGGACATAGACACAACCCTCGGCTCCGTAGACCTCCTCAATGTTCCTAGAATTGATGACCTCCCTTGGTGTCCCCTGGGCATGAACCCGCCCATTATTTATCAGGATTAATCTATCACAGTATTGTGAGGCAATGTTTAGGTCATGAAGGGCAACCACAACCGTCAAATTGTTTTCCAGGCAAAGGTTCTTAATCAGGTCAAGGATTTCAACCTGATGGCTGATATCCAAATTCGCTGTCGGCTCGTCTAAAAGAATTGACTTCGGCTCTTGAGCCAGAACACGGGCAACGACTAGGCGCTGTATCTCCCCGCCTGAAAGCTCGTCTATTCTTCGTTCAGCAAGGGATTGAGTTGCTGTCCTTTCCATAGCTCGCCAGGTGATACTCATATCTCTCGCACCTTCATACTGAAGAAGTCCAAGGTGAGGATTCCTCCCCATGAGCACTATCTCAAAGGCAGTAAAGGCATTAGGAAGGAGCGGCATCTGAGGGACTACGCCAAGCAAGCGGGCTAAATCCCCTCTGGATATCTGCGATATATCTTTTCCATCAATGAATATTTGCCCTGAGGATGGCGAAATTACACGGCTTATAGCCTTGATAATGGTTGACTTGCCGGAGCCGTTCGGTCCGATAAGCCCCACCATTTCCCCGGGCATCACCCGGAAGGTTAGGCCTTTCACCACCACATTACGACCATAGGCCAGACTGAGGTTTCTCACTTCCAGTTCTATCATTTTAGCTATCCTCAGAAGAAAACTGCTCTTTTCTTGCGCCGTAATAAGTAAAGGAAGAAAGGTGCCCCACAGATGGCAGTGATTACCCCTATCGGTATCTCCGTAGGCGCTAGAGCGGTGCGTGCCACGAGGTCAGCAAGAATCAGAAAAATGGCGCCGCTGAGGACGGACAAGGGTAGTAAAAAGCGATGGTCCGGCCCCCAAATCAGGCGCACGGCGTGAGGGGTGATGATGCCGACAAACCCGATGGTGCCTACGAAAGAAACAGCGGCAGCAGTAATCAGGGTAGCGGCGGCAAGAAGAATGAGCTTGACCTTTTCTACAGCGATTCCTAGCTGTTGAGCCTGCTCCTCATCAAGCTGCATTACATTAAGCGAGCGAGCATAAAGCAAAATGATGACTACCCCCACCACCACATAGGGAAGAACAACCTTTACCTCCGACCACTCGCTTAAAGAGAAACTACCCATAAGCCAAAATATAATTCCATGCATCTTCTCCCCACTGGTGATTATCAGGTAAGAAACGATTGACCCCCAAAGGGCTCCCAAAGCCACACCGGCTAGGATAAGGGTGGTCATAGGCAGGGTCTTGCCTACCCGAGCCAGACTATAGACAATGGCTACACTAACCAGCGCCCCGATGAAAGCGAGTAAGGGGATAACCCCGACCCCCATTCCATGCCAGTCGAATGGGAGTAAGAAGCCAACGACAGCTCCCAATGCTGCCCCCTGGGCCACACCGATAAGGTAAGGGTCAGCTAATGGATTACGAAACAGCCCCTGGTAAGTAGCCCCGGCTATGGCTAGGGCAGCACCGACAAGACCTGCCAGAATGACCCTGGGCAAGCGTATTTCCAGAATTATAGTCTCTGTAGTGCTCAGCCAGGTAGGAGTTATGTCAACCAAGGGCAATTGCGAAAGCAGAACACGGCAAGTAGTTAGGAAAGGGATTTGAACGCTGCCGACAGTCATGGCAAATGCCGCCACCCCTCCAAATGCAATCAAAAGCCCCAAAATTGCATATGCCCGGCGGCGCCAATGAGGGAAATGAATGGGCACAGATTGCTCCATGAGAGATGGTTTAAGTTGATACATGGTAGATATTAATTAGTCCTTCTTAAATAGTTCCGGGTGTATGAATTCAGCCAACTGCTCCAGCGCGTCGGTTATCCTGGGTCCGGGGCGACCAGCCAGGTCAACATCTATCTTATATACCTTGTGATTAATACAGGCGTCCACACTCTTCAATCTCGGCTTAGTCTCCACATACCGAAAAGTCAAGTCCTCACCTGACCCCATGCCAACCCCAGCGATTATCACCTGAGGATTTGCTTCAATAACTGCCTCTAAACTAATCGCCGCATACCCACTGAGGTCTCGGGCAATGTTTGTTCCGCCTGCCATTCGAATCAGCTCGTTATGACGGGTCTCTGCACCAGGTGTCATCAACGGATCATGCCAGGTGATGTAAAAAACCCTAGGTCTTTGAGCCTCTGGCATATTATCCGTCTTGTCAGTTACCACCTTGATTCTGCTCCGCATCTCCGCTACCAACTGAGAAGCCTCCTCCCCCTTCCCTGTAACCTCTCCAACCAGGGCGATAGATTCCAGTACCTCGCCAAGGGTTTTTGGGTCTAAAGCAAAAACAGTCAGCCCCATTGCCTTAAGCTTTGGAATGATTCTCGCTTCGTGGATTTCGGTAGCCAGTACCAAATCTGGAGAGAGGGCAACCACTCTCTCTAGGTCAACAGTGCTAAAACCACCTATTTTATCTATAGTTTTAGCTGCCTCGGGGTAATCGCAATATTCTGTTACCCCTACTACCTTGTCAGCCAAACCCAAAGCGAACAGTATCTCAGTATTGCTCGGGGAGAGAGAAATAATTCTTTCTGGGATTTTGTCTAATTTGACTACCCTGCCCAGTTGGTCTGCCACTTCCATCGTAGATGATACCACCTCTTCGGCAGGTGGTGCACAAGCCGCAAATAGACTCAACAGAACAACAAAAATGCCCAATGTCACTAATCTCATTTAAAAACCTCCAGAGTTAATATCGCTTACACAAAATTAAATCCCCTTGCCGCTTGGACAAGGGGATTCTCATGTCCCTTCAAACATGCTCCCACCCCCTCTCTCCGCGGAGGTTCACGGACACCTGGAGGTTCGGCGTTCTGACTTCTCGCCTCAGGCGAGTCACAGTAGGCGGGACTGCGTCGGACTTTCACCGACTTGCTCTCCGCTATGCCTGAGCTAGCTCAGGCACCTCCAGACTATCTATTCTTCTGGCATAGGATACAAGGATTTAGATAAAAATGCAAACTTTATTTCTTAGTAAACCCTGCCCCCAATTATAGCTTCATCCCTCGGCTCCAGTAGAGAAATCACCCCACCCTCCATTGGCACCCCTAGAATAAGCACCTCCGACAGAAAGCCAGCAATATTCTTGGGCGGGAAATTGACCACCGCCACTATCCGCCGTCCGATAAGCTCATCCTTACTATAGTTGGTTAACTGGGCACAAGAACGCTTAGTCCCTATCTCAGGGCCAAAATCAATCTCAAACTTATACGATGGATTACGAGCCTTAGAAAAGTCCTCCACCCCGACCACCCTCCCCAGCCTCATATCTACCTTCAGAAAATCGTCATATGTAATCATTGCTGAACTCCTATAAAGAAATAGCTACTCTTCCTCAATAAGCCTCCTGACCCATAGCTGTGGATGAGTGGAAATAACCTGCCTTAGGGCTTCCAACTTACGCCTAATATCCTTTGCTACCGCCTCGTCGGTAACCAATTGCCTAAGCCTGGATTGGTCAAGGCCGAGCACCCGATTCCACAGCCCCTCAGGCTCAAGCAAGGCTCTAACTTCATCTTCACTAAAACCCGCTTTCTCCACCAGCTTATAGGTAATGGCATGCTCCCTGCCATAAACTCGATTTAACCCCTCAGCTTGGCAAAAATCAATAATCATCTGCTTTATCTCATCAAACTCCAGTTGGAGTTCTTTTATCTGACTCTGTAAGGAAACATAGCGCTTAACCGCCTCAGCTACTGCCATTCCCCCCAGAATCTCGGTATCCCTTGGCTCGGGTATAGTCTTTTGTCGGTAGTATGGGCAGTGCTCAGCGAAATCACAGGGGCAATACTGGTTCTCAATAGCGGGGAATCTCTCCTCTTCAATACCCTTTGCCACTGCCAACACCAGATGCCTGGCTTCCTCAAGCTGCGCCTCACCCCTAGGCTCGCAACTACAAGGGGTGTTTGACCTGAAGTGATACAGAGTGAGCCTCTCCACCGGGAGATACCAGGACTGCTCAACTGCCAATTGGTATAGTGTCAACTGGAGATTTTTTTCTAAGTCATCCCTGGTAAACAGCTCCCTATCTGTCTTGTAGTCAACAATAGATAGTCCACCGCTACCCAGCTTATCTACCCGGTCAATATAACCCCTCAGCTTCACCCCCTCAATATCAATATTAAACATCCACTCCACAGCTACTGGCATCCTGAAATCGGAGCTGTGAATCTCCCAGAACTTAGCCAGTATCTCCCGACCATAAGCCTTATAACTGGCTTCCTCCTCGGCTGACTCATATCCCTCAGAAAGCCAATTCTTCTCATAAAACTGAAGTAATTCATCCAGCGATGGTGGCGGAGGTACCTTTACCCTAAAAAAGTGCTCGGCACAGGTATGCATAGTATTGCCAAAACTGAAATACCACCTGTCCTTCGGCTTTAATCCGTCAATGTATTGTAGCTTATAGCACAAGGGGCAGGACCGGTATAGAGAAATCTGGGTGTAGCTTAAGGGCTTCATTTCCTTCCTCCGTTAAATATCTCGGGCTCAATCCCAACCAATGGCTAACTCGGCCTCTACTGAGGACAGAATAGCCTTGGCCTCTGCCTCAGATAAGCCAAATCTTCTAGCCACCCTCGGTAGCGGAACCTCCCTACCAGTGGCAAACCCATGGTAAAACAAATACATCTCCTGAGCCAAGCTATCAATACCCTTGGCATCTAGGCCAAGTAAAGAAATAACCTCATCGTGCTCGGTGGCTAAGATGCGTATTATGGCAGCATCACCGGATAGGGCGTGGGCATAGTCAGCCTTTGCCCTCTCATGTTCGCCAAAATTTTCATAGGCGATGGCTCTATTATAATATAACTTGGCATTGCCGGGATAAAGGCGTATCGCCCTAGAATAGCAGTCGATAGCAGCATCATACTCCTGCCCCTCCAGATACCGATTCCCCCGAATATAGAGGGTTATGGCATTTATATAAGGGTCAGGCAGGTAGCATACCTCCTCCCGACTGCCTAGCTCCTTGAGGTCTAAGTCTTCAACTTGCCAGGCTCCACCCTGCTTCGTCTGCAATCCCACCCTTTGGTGGCGGATATTCTTTGACCCATACCACAAATCAATAAAACGCCAGCGACGGTTCTCAAGCCTGACCAGACCAGCAGCATGAGGCACATACCTGCCGGCGTTATCCATAACCACCTCAATAACGCCCACATCAAGACCAAATAGCCGACCCAGCAGGGTGAATAACTTAGCATAACCTACACAGTCGGCACTGCCTTGCAGTAGGACCTGACCCAAATCAAAAACCCTGCCCCTTTTTACATTTGCCCGGATAAAATCATAGAGCCAGCCGATGAGCCCGACTTCTAACCGACCCTTATAGCCACCGCTCCGTATCTCGTCCAAGCCTTCACTCACCATGTGAGCTAACTTCACCACACTGCCCTCATCGAGGTATCTCCAGCGGATGGGCAGCTCAGGTCTCTGCCAACTATTGATAATTGCCTCTACTCGCTCCATATCAGGCATGTCTTCAAAGAGCATAGTCGTATCTTCCGCTTGCATTACACCGCTATTATAGACTATTTCCTGCCTTAGAAGTAACATACTGGCGACTGCTGACAACCTGAACTAGCTCAGATAGATGAGTGGCATCCCGGGTAGTTTTGTCATGGCGAGCCTCTTTCTATGTCATTGCGAGTGACCGTAGGGAGCGTGGCAATCTCGGTGGTGGAAAGGGGATGTCATTGCGAGCGGAGCAATTCCAGTGGGAAGGGGCTTCCCGCCAAAGACGAAAAAGGGTGTCATGTGTGTCACTAATCATATGAACGAGTACACAAGCTTGATATTTTGGGTCAAATTGATTAGCATTAAGCTTACTTATCACAGATAGAAGATGGAACATATACCACTTTTAGTTGCCTTCAGTGCCGGGCTATTGTCTTTCCTATCCCCCTGCGTGCTGCCTCTAGTGCCAGTATACCTTGCCAGCCTATGTGGACCTGAAATACTCGAATCAGAGGCTGGTAGAGGTCGTATTCCGATATTCTTCCACTCTCTTAGCTTTGTTGTTGGCTTTTCGGTAATCTTTATTATCCTGGGAGCCAGTGCCGGATTGGCTGGGTTTGCCCTCGGCACCGAGCTAGCTCTAATTCATAAAATAGCCGGCAGCCTACTGATAGCCTTTGGGCTGTTCCTGCTTGCTGCCCTGAAAATCCCGTGGCTGAATTATGAAAAGCGGCTGGCTCCATCCCTGGGCACCACCGCCAGTTACCTGCGCTCCCTCCTCATCGGAGCCATCTTTTCCCTGGCCTGGACCCCCTGCGTCGGTCCCATACTAGGTGGCATCCTGACCCTCGCCTGGAGTTCAGAAACAGCATGGCGTGGAGCTTACCTATTGGCTACCTATTCCCTGGGATTAGGACTCCCCTTCCTCGTTATAGGAGTGACCTTCGATTCTATTAGACCACTGTTAAAGCACATCCATCGTTACTCCACCTGGATATATATTGGTAGCGGCTTACTGCTTATAGCCATAGGCATACTTATCCTGACCAATAGGCTGACCTGGTTTTAGACACGATTTGGAGGCTTAATTATGAATAAAATGCTGAAAGTAATGCTGCTAATAATGCTAATCTCGGGGCTGTTAATGGCTGGCTGTGCCGGGGGAACCAGCCAAAACCCCTGGATAGGTAAGCCAGCACCCGACTTTCAGTTTCAGAGTCCTGATGGACAAGCTACTTCCCTCAGTGACCTTAGAGGTAAGCCAGTGTTAATCAACTTCTGGGCAACTTGGTGTTCCCCTTGTGTCTATGAAATGCCCTATATACAACAGGTTTATGATGAATGGCAGGAAAAGGGGCTGGTGTTGCTGGCCATTAACATAGGTGAAAGCTCTTCCAAAGTAAAGGGATTTTTACAAAGCCATGGCTTTTCCTTACCAGTACTGCTTGATACAGAGGGGAAGATAGCCGGACAATACGGCATCCGACCCATCCCAACCAGCTTCTTTATTGATAAAGATGGCATAATTCAAGATGTGAAGGTTGGTCCTTTCCAGAGCACGGCAGAAATAGAAAGTAGCCTGAGCAAGCTCACAATCACAAAGTAAAAGGAGGTCAGATATGGGTGACATTTTAGATGAAGCCTATGCTATAGCCCAGTGCAAGGACTGCCCCTGGTATAAGTCCTGCATAATGCCAATGAGGTTCACTGCCGAGGACATCCGCCGTCAGCTAGAATCCTCAGCGCCAGGGATGGATATCTCGCAGCAAGCTGACCTAGGAATGCAGAACCTCCTATCCAGTATGGCAACCGCCGCCCAGAACTCACTGCTGGAAGGATGCCCCATCTTCATTGAACGCTTGCGAGCCGACCCCAAGCTTGCCCAACGGCTTAAGCAAATAATGCAAAACTGGGGCAAAGAAGAGGAATAATAGGACGAATGTAAACGGGTTCCTATATGCCATTAACAGGCAAATCCACCTGCAGCACCTGGCTGTTGGTTACTGGGGTTGGGGGCTACTCAGAATGCTGGGCATACCAATCTAGCCAAGGTCAGTTATCTTTCCTCTATAATTATTCGTATTACTCTGTCACCCTCAAACTGCGGATTTTGATTCGGGTCTCTGGGCGTCAGTTTTTTCAGGACATCCATTCCCTCTATTAGCTGACCAAATACCGAGTGCTTACCATCAAGGTGGTGCTGGGGGGCATAAGTAATGAAAAACTGGCAGCCATTGGTATCGGGACCGGAATTAGCCATTGATAGAGCACCGGCAACATGGGTATGCCCGGTGAATTCATCATCAAAGGAGTAACCAGGGGTGCCAGTTCCGGTTCCAGTAGGGTCTCCTCCCTGAGCCATAAAGCCAGGGATAACGCGGTGGAATGTAGTACCATCATAGAATCCATCACGGGCGAGGAATACAAAGTTGTTGACCGTTACCGGGACACCACTGGCGAATAGCTCCAGCACCACGTTCCCCTTTTCTGTTTCAATAGTAGCAGTATATTGCTTATTGGCATCAATTGTCATCGGCGGTGGTGCTGAGTAAGTTTTACGCTTTGGCGCTTCACCAGCACATGACGCTGAAAGAAGTGCTACCACAACCAGGATGATGCCAGCTATTCGGAACAGACTACCAGTTATCATAAATTTACTTTCACCCTTTTCATAAACAGGGGCAATCGACTGCACCTGATTTAATCTTTACCTGTGGTGGGCCATTCTGGACTCGAACCAGAGACCTCAGTCTTATCAGGACTGCGCTCTAACCAACTGAGCTAATGGCCCTCGGTTACAGAGTATAACTTTTGCCAGGAATAGGTGTCAAGGCGAGCTGAAAATAAAAAGCCCTTAACCCCTGGATAGTGGAAGGAAGGGAATACACTGACTTTATTAGGTCAGTGACCGACCTAGGAGATTAGAGTGTTGCCACTCGGGTTATCTCCCTAGAAAGGAGGTGATCCAGCCGCAGCTTCCGCTACGGCTACCTTGTTACGACTTCGTCCCAATCATCAACCCCACCCTCGGCGACTGCCTCCCCGGAAACCGGGGTTAGCCCATCGACTTCAGGTGTTGCCAACTTTCATGACGTGACGGGCGGTGTGTACAAGGCCCGAGAACGTATTCACCGCAGTATGCTGACCTGCGGTTACTAGCAACTCCAACTTCATGCAGGCGGGTTTCAGCCTGCAATCCGAACTGAGGATGGCTCTGTGGGATTAGCTCCGGATCGCTCCATTGCTGCCCTTTGTACCACCCATTGTAGCGTGTGTGTAGCCCAAGGCATAAGGGCCATGCTGACTTGACGTCATCCCCACCTTCCTCCCCGTTTTGCGGGGCAGTCTCGCCAGAGAAAATAACTGGCAACAAGGGTTGCGCTCGTTGCGGGACTTAACCCAACACCTCACGGCACGAGCTGACGACAGCCATGCAGCACCTGTGACGGCTCCTGATTTAACAGGTCGCTTCCCTTTCGGGTTGCTACTTCCGACATGTCAAGCCTTGGTAAGGTTCTTCGCGTTGCATCGAATTAAACCACACGCTCCGCTGCTTGTGCGGGCCCCCGTCAATTCCTTTGAGTTTTAGCCTTGCGGCCGTACTCCCCAG
>Ga0209986_10000579_pt1 | contig 35529 bp, 33 predicted proteins | sample BlataG_FD_183168 | JGI IMG/M metagenome (GOLD analysis project Ga0209986, IMG submission 183168) | Deep subsurface microbial communities from Black Sea to uncover new lineages of life (NeLLi) - Black_00105 metaG (SPAdes) (version 2) | ecosystem: Environmental > Aquatic > Marine > Oceanic >... | reverse complement strand
GTAAATGCTCAGTAAACGCCGTGTCACATTGAATTTTCAGGGTAGCCGCACCCTTTAGGGTGCGTATAAACGCAGGCTAGGATTTTGCGCAGGCTGAAGCCTGCGGCTACCGGCGACTACCAAAAATGACGGGGTTCACTGAATACTTACGCGGGAATAGCTCAGTGGTAGAGCATCAGCTTCCCAAGCTGAGGGTCGCGGGTTCAAGTCCCGTTTCCCGCTCTTGCGCCTGTAGCTCAATTGGATAGAGCAACGGACTTCGGATCCGTAGGTTAGGGGTTCGACTCCTCTCAGGCGCGTCAAGCAATGGGCAAAGCCGATTGCTAGAAGGCTAGGGGGTGATATCAATGGGAGGATTTGAAGAATTAGGAAGGAGATTGGATAAGCTGGCTGAAGGAATCAAGACAGCTACTCGAAGTGGGGTAGAAAAGACAGCTAGAGAAGCCAAGGACTGGAGAGAAAAGCTGGATGACTTAGGAGATAAAGTTAAAAAGATTACTCAAGATGGGATAGAGCGATTTGCCACCGAGACAAAGGGATTTAGTCAAATTGCGGGGCTCAAATCCCAGATAAGACAGAGGGAAAAAGAGATAGAGAATACGTTTAAGCAGATAGGGGAAAAGACATACGGGCTACACCTTCAAAAAAAGATTGGCCATCAAGAACTTAAAAAGATAGGAGCCAAGATTACTCGACTAAAAAAAGATATAAAGGCAAAGGAACTACAGATTCAGAGTTTGAGGGGCAGGAAACCATAATTTGGGTAAAGGGGTGAAAGAATCAGATAAGGTTATTCTCTACAGTGATGGGGCCTCATTGGGAAATCCAGGAAGAGCCGGAATAGGAGCTATTATTTGCGATGAGGATAGAAAAGTGATTAAAAGGATAGCTAAATTCATAGGGATAACTACCAATAATGTAGCCGAATATATGGCATTAATCTTCGCCCTGGAGGAAGCTCTTTACCTAAGAGCAAAGGAAGTGGAATGTTTTCTGGATAGCCAGCTTCTTGTAAGACAACTAGAGGGAACCTACAAGGTAAAGGACAGGAAGTTAGGGCTTTTCTATTCTCAAGTGAGACATCTTGAGAGCTTCTTTGAAAAGGTGAACTTCAATTACGTTGTAAGAAGCGCTAATAAACAAGCGGATAGACTGGCTAAAGTGGCAGCGAAAGGAAAGAGGGAATGAGGTGACCGCGGGATACCTTATTACAGGTATCCTGAGGAAAGTCCGGGCTCCAAAAAAGGGTACTGGGTAACACCCAGGAAAGGTAACTTTACGGAAAGTGTCACAGAAACCAAACCGCCGCAGTAGTCCGAAGGACTGCTACAGTAAGGGTGCAAAGGTGGGGTAAGAGCCTACCAGTGAAAAAGTGATTTTTCACCTGGACAAACCCTACCCGGAGCAAGGCCAAATAGGAGGGTTTAACCCTCGGGTAGGCTGCTGGAGGCCTAGGGTAACCTGGGTCCTAGATAAATGGTCATCGCCGAAGGGATATTTTCCTTTAGGTAACAGAACCCGGCTTACGTTTCCCTCTTTCCTTTGTTGTGTCGATTAAAGAGATGGTAAATGCTCAGTAAACGCCGTGTCACATTGAATTTTCAGGGTAGCCGCACCCTTTAGGGTGCGTATAAACGCAGGCTAGGATTTTGCGCAGGCTGAAGCCTGCGGCTACCGGCGACTACCAAAAATGACGGGGTTCACTGAATACTTACAAGAGATGGGAAACTTTAAAGGGACAACTGAATTTAAATCTCGATTAAGGAGGATGCAGGATGAAGAAGTGGCTAAAGATCTTAGGTGGAGCGGCAGCAACCGCAGTGGGAATATGGTTGATTGTGATTTTTGCCCCAAAGGTTTTAATTTTTTTGGAGGGAATAGTGGGTATAGCAGCAGCCTTGGTAGGATTAATTATTCTGGCCATAGGTATCAGTGAATTAAAGGAGTAACCTCTAGCTCTAAGACTTAAGGGGATTGGTCAATCATAATCTTCGATTTGCCCCTTATCTTTAAGCTGCTAACTTTAGCAAGGTCTTGAATTTAGATTGCGTAAGAAAGGAGTGTTTTGCTTATGGCTCATAAAAAAGGACAAGGTCATTCTTCCAATGGAAGGGACAGTCTTTCCAAGCGTCTGGGGGTGAAGAATTTTGGTGGGCAATTTGTCCGAGCTGGTAGTATCCTGGTAAGACAGCGAGGTACAAAATTTTGCCCCGGCTTTAATGTGGGTAAAGGTAGAGATTATACTTTATTCGCTAAAGTTGATGGATATGTAAGGTTTGAAGGGAAAAGAAGAGTTAGCGTCTATGTAGCATAGGGTAGTCGAAAATGAAACAGAGGTTATTTACCCCGGGACCCACACCACTTCCGGAGGAAGTAAGATTAGGTCAGGCGAGAGAGATCGTTCATCATAGGGGTAAGGAGTTCGCCGAGATTTTTAAAGAAGTCCGCCAGGGATTAAGATATGTCTTTCAAACAGAAGAGGAAGTATTTGTGTTCACCGCCTCTGGAACAGGAGCTATGGAAGCGGCTGTAGCCAACCTTCTTTCTTCGGAGGACAGGGTGCTGGTAATTAAGGGCGGAAAATTTGGAGAAAGATGGGCCGAGATCGCTACTGCTTTTGGTGTTCAGGTGATTCCTCTCGATGTTAAATGGGGAAGTGCACCTGATCCAGGTCTCATAAAGAAAAAACTAACTGCACATCCTGAAATAAAAGGTGTCTTCACCCAATTAGTAGAGACTTCTACCGGGGCGGTTTACGACATCAAGGCTATAGCCGAAGCTGTGAGGCCGACAGAAGCTATACTGGTGGTGGATGCTATAAGTGGATTGGGTGCCCAATTCCTTCCTACCAATGAATGGGGGATAGATGTAGTCATAGGGGGCTCTCAAAAGGCTTTGATGATCCCCCCGGGATTGGCTTTTGTTACTTTGTCACCAAAGGCATGGAGCTTGGTAGAAAATTCCTATACTCCCCGATACTACTGGGATTTTAAAAAAGTTAGGAAAGCCCTTGATAAAAATCAAACTCCTTATACTCCGGCTATTTCCTTGATCTGTGCTTTGAGAGAATCTTTGAGCCTGATAAAGAAAGAAGGTTGGGAAAATGTCCTGGCCAGGCACGCCAGGTTGGCCGAAGCTACCCGTAGGGCAGCTTTAGCTTTGGGGCTAAAGATTTTCACTAAGGTTCCTTCTAATGTGCTAACAGCGATAGAAGTTCCCCCGGGGATTAATGCAAATGAGCTGAGAACCATAATGCGGGACGGATACGGAGTGCAGGTAGCTGGAGGACAGGAGGAATTGAGAGGAAAGATCATCCGTATTGCTCACCTTGGATGGATGGATAGAAGCGATATGGTGGCAGCCATATTTTCTCTGGAGATGAGTCTCTCAAAGTTAGGCTATCCTGTAACATTAGGGAAAGGGGTTGCTGCGGCTGAGGAGATACTGAAAGAATGAATATGGAGGTAGTGAGTGAAGGTTTTGATCAGTGATCCTTTGGCAAGGGAAGGGGTAGATAGGTTAAAAGAGGAAGATAATATTAAGGTAAGGGAAGCACCAGGATTATCACAGGAAGAACTAATCAGAACGATCCCTGAATACGATGCTTTGATTGTCAGATCCGAAACCAAAGTAACCGGAGAAGTGATAGGCGCAGCTTCGCGCCTTAAGGTAATCGGGAGAGCAGGAACAGGCCTGGATAATATAGACATAACCTCAGCAACCAAAAGGGGAATAATAGTGATGAATACTCCTGGGGGGAATACCATTTCCGCTGCTGAGCACACTATTTCCATGATATTAGCTCTTTCTCGTAATATTCCCCAGGCTCACTCTTCTCTTAAGAGTGGAGAATGGAATCGGAAAAAATTTATGGGAACTGAGGTCTATGGAAAGATTCTGGGCATGGTGGGATTGGGGAGAATCGGAAGTGAGGTGGCTAAGAGGGCTCAAGGGCTAAAGATGCGCACGATAGCCTACGATCCTTTCATCTCTGAAGAGAGAGCGGAGCAGCTTGGGGTTACTCTCATGGATCTGGAGGATCTTTTACCAGAAGTAGATTACCTTACCGTGCATACTCCCCTTAGCTCCCAAACCAGGAATTTAATCGGGGAAAGAGAGATTGCCCTGATGAAAAAGGATGCGAGAATTATCAACTGTGCTCGGGGAGGGATCATTCAAGAAGATGCACTTTACCAGGCACTTAAGGAAAATAGACTTAAAGGGGCCGCTCTGGATGTTTTCGAAAAGGGAAAACCCTTTGACAGTCCTCTACTAAAACTAGATTCAGTAATCTTTACTCCGCACTTGGGAGCTTCTACAAAGGAAGCTCAGAAAAGGGTTGCTTTAGATGTAGTTCTGCAGGTCATAGATGCCCTTAAAGGGGGACCATTAAGAAATGCGGTTAACATTGTGACCACTTCTACATAGGATCTCTACTTTAAACATCTTGATTTTCAGGGGTTTTGACGCATGAAAGATGGAAGAGAGTTAACTGAGGTTTTGGAAAAGCTTCCTCCTCAGAATTTAGAAGCAGAGAGATCGGTACTGGGAGCGATGCTTCTGGAGAAAGAGACCATCCCTAAGGTTGCACAGATAATAACAAGTTCCAGCGATTTCTACTCCGAGATTCACCGATTAGTCTACGAAGGAATAATTAGTCTATTTGATAAAAATAAGCCGGTAGATCTGGTTACTCTGAGAGAGGAATTTGGCAAACGGGGCAAATTAGAAGAAGTGGGAGGAGCTGCTTATCTGGCTGAGCTGGTCAATTCAGTCCCCACAACAACAAATGTATCTTATTATGCCTGGATGGTAAAGGAAAAACAGATCCTGCGGGAGTTACTGAAGGCAGCCGCTTCTATCAGTGCTCTCTCCTACGATGCTTCGCAGGATGTAGATGTTGTACTGGATAAAGCTCAGAGTCTTATTTTTGACATAACCCGAAAGAGAATCAAAACTCCCTTTGTCCATTTAAAAGATGTTTTAACGGGGACCTTTGAGCATATTGAAGCTCTGTATGAGAAAAAAGAACATATTACCGGAATCCCTACCGGATTTAGCCAATTGGATAGGTTGATCTCGGGCTTTCAGCCCAACGATTTGATAATCATCGCTGGACGTCCTTCCATGGGAAAGACCTCTTTTATCCTGAATATTGCCCAATACGCCGGGATCGAAGCCAACATACCCTTGATCATATTTAGCCTGGAAAGTGCTAATGAGCAGCTGGTAGAGCGTCTGCTCTGCTCAGAAGCAAGGGTTGACTCCCAAAAATTACGTACCGGTTTTCTCTCTGAAGATGATTGGTCCAGGCTTACTGATGCGGCCGGGGTTTTAGCTGATGCTCCCATTTACATTGACGATACTCCCAGTATTGGTGTGCTGGAGTTAAGGGCTAAAGTTCGTCATGTAAAAGCCGAACATGATATTAAAATGGCTATCGTTGATTACCTCCAGTTAATGGTGGGTGACAAACGGACTGAAAGCAGGCAACAGGAGATAACTGAAATATCCCGGAGTTTGAAAGCTCTGGCTAAAGAATTAAGAATAACAGTAGTGGCTACATCTCAGCTAAGCAGATCTGTAGAGAGGAGGGGAGATGAAGATAAGCGTCCCCGACTTTCTGATTTGCGTGAATCAGGGGCCATTGAACAAGATGCTGATCTGGTACTTTCTTTATATCGAGAATACTATTATTCGGGAAAACGTGAGGATGAAAGAGAAGCTGAGGTTATCATTAACAAGCAACGTCGTGGACCTATAGGTAGAGTACCTCTGATCTTCTTGAGTGAATATACTCGCTTTGAAGATCGAGAACCCGGCGAGATAAGGTGAAGGAGTAAGTAAGATTGGCCAATATAGTAGTAGTGGGGACACAATGGGGAGATGAGGGCAAGGGCAGAGTTATCGATAGCTTAGCCAGGACCTCAGATGCGGTGGTGAGGTTTCAAGGAGGCAGTAACGCCGGACATACAGTGGTAGTAAATGGAGAAAAATTTGTCTTTCATCTTATTCCTTCCGGTGCTCTTTATCCAGGAAAAAAATGCATAATTGGGAATGGAGTAGTAGTTGATCCCCAAGATCTACTCCTGGAGATTGAAGCCCTTCGATCTAAGCAGATCGAACTGAAGGATCTTTATCTTTCCAGCAATGCCCATGTTGTTATGCCCTATCATAAAAGGATAGAGCAAATCGAGGAAGAGCGAAGAGGTGAGCAGAGAATAGGAACAACTGGAAGGGGAATAGGACCTGCCTACGCTGATAAAGCGGCCAGAAGGGGCGTTAGAGTGGCGGACCTCCTAGAGAAGGGGGTTTTGGCTGAAAAATTGAGAATAAATCTTAGCTTCTGGAAAAATTTCTACGGATTGGACTATTCCGCCAAAGATCTCCTCCATCAATATCTAGAATATGGAAGGAAATTAAAACGATATGTCACTGATACCTCGCTTCTCGTTAATCGACTAATGCAAGAAGGGAAAAACATGCTTTTTGAAGGAGCACAAGGGACCCTTCTCGATGTTGATCATGGAACATATCCCTTTGTGACCTCATCCAATGTCGTAGCAGGTGGTGCTTGTACTGGCGTAGGAATAGGTCCCACTAAGATAGGAAAAGTTTTGGGAGTAGCTAAGGCCTATGTTACCAGGGTAGGACAGGGTCCTTTTCCCACAGAAATACAGGGAAAAATAGGGGAGATACTTAAGGAAGGAGGACAGGAGTACGGTGCTACTACGGGTAGGCCGAGAAGATGTGGATGGTTCGACGGAGTCATTCTCAGGTATGCGGCTAGAGTAAATGGACTTGATGAACTTATTTTAACCAAACTGGATGTTCTAGATTTATTAGATAAGATAAAAATTTGTGTCGCTTATAAATACAGAGGCAAGCTGATCCAGGATTTTCCCTTTGAACTGGAGTACTGGGAAAGATGTCAGCCTGTTTATGAGGAGATGAAAGGATGGAAGAAGGATACTTCCAGGATAAAGATAGAAGAAGATCTCCCTAAGAGGATACGAGAGTATATAAAAAGGATTGAAGAAATTGGAGGACTACCTATTCGTCGTCTTTCTCTAAATCCGGAAAGAAGTGAATTTTTGTCACTATACTGATTCTATTTCTTGACAAGAGCCATATTTGTGCTATAGTAAAACAGTTTCTTACTTCAATGTTGCGAGGTGTTTTGTATGTTTAATAGATTTACCGAACGAGCAAGAAGAGTGATTTTGTTAGCCAGAGAAGAGGCCAAGCGATTAGATCACGACTATCTAGGAACAGAGCATATTCTTCTGGGACTGATTCGAGAAGGAGAGGGAGTTGGGGCTACAGCTCTGCAAAATTTAGGACTAGATCTGACTCGAGTTAGGCAGGAAGCGGAGAAAGCAGTTGGTAGAGGGGGAGGAGCACTGTTTTTGGGTCAGATTCCTTTTACTCCTCGAGCTAAAAAAGTATTGGAGTTAGCAGTAACGGAAGCGAGAAACTTGGGTCATAACTATATTGGAACAGAGCATCTTCTTCTAGGATTAATCAGGGAAGGGGAAGGGGTGGCGGCTCAGATTCTTACCAATTTGGGGGCTGATCTAGAGAAAGTGAGGGAGGAGGTGGTAAATCTGCTAGGAGGAGAAAAGGCTTCCTTCCAACAAGCAGCTCAGCCCAGTAAAACTCCTGCTCTGGATAGATTTGGGCGTGACCTTACCCAATTAGCCAGAAATGGAGAGTTAGATCCGCTAATAGATAGAGAGAAAGAGATTGAGCGTGTAATCCAAATCCTTTCTCGCCGAACTAAGAATAATCCTGTACTTATAGGAGAAGCAGGGGTAGGAAAAACAGCTATTGCCGAGGGATTGGCTCAGAAGATTGTGCAGGGATCCCTTCCAGAACTTTTGTTAAATAAACGAGTAGTCACAATTGAACTGGCTGGGATAGTCGCCGGAACCAAGTATCGAGGAGAATTTGAGAAGAGGATGGAAAGGATATTAAATGAGATTCGGAAGGCGAAGAATATAATTCTTTTTGTTGATGAGGTGCATACTTTGGTGGGAGCAGGGGCAGCCGAAGGAGCTATCGATGCCTCTAATATTCTTAAACCGGCTCTTGCCAGAGGAGAATTACAATGTATAGGAGCTACTACTTTAGATGAATATAGAAAGTATATTGAGCGAGATGAGGCTCTGGAGAGAAGATTTCAGCCGGTAATGGTGAACGAACCTACAGTCAAGGAAACTATAGAGATCCTAAGGGGTCTGAGAGACAAATATGAGGCTTTTCATCGAGTCAAAATAACCGACGACGCTCTGGTAGCGGCAACGAAACTTTCCTATAGATATATTCAGGGTAGATGTCTTCCCGATAAAGCTATTGATGTGATGGATGAGGCTGCTGCCAGAATAAGACTGCAAAGTAGCACCCGTCCTAAGGAACTTAAGAAAATTGAGGCAGAATTAGAGCAGCTTGGGAAAGAAAAGGAAGCCGCAGTTAAAGCACAAGAGTTTGAAAAAGCGGCCAATCTGAGGGATAAAGAAAAGAATTTGAAACAGTCCTTAAATAAAGAAAGGTCTCAATGGGAGGTGGGTAAGGGTAAGAAAAGGGAGAAGGAGAAAGTAACAGAAAAGGACATTGCCTACATTGTTTCTAGCTGGACCAATATTCCTCTACGTGACTTGACTGAAACTGAATCTAAAAGACTTCTCCGTATGGAAGAGACTTTGCATAAGAGAATGGTTGGACAGGAAGAGGCTATAGGAGCGATATCTCAGTCTATTCGAAGGGCTCAGGCCGGAGTGAAAAATATTAAGCGACCCATTGGTGTCTTTATGTTCTTAGGTCCCACCGGCGTAGGCAAGACAGAATTAGCCAGGAGTTTAGCTGAGTTTCTCTTTGGAGATGAAGATGCCATGATCCGTCTTGATATGTCTGAATATATGGAGAAATTCAGCCTGAGTCGTCTTACGGGTGCTCCTCCCGGGTATGTAGGATACGAAGAAGGAGGGGAATTAACAGAAAAGGTGAGACGGCGTCCCTATTCAGTAATCCTCTTCGATGAGATAGAAAAGGCACATCCAGACGTGTATAATATCCTCCTTCAGATTATGGATGATGGAAGGTTATCTGACAGTCTGGGCCATACAGTAGACTTTCGCAATAGTGTATTGATTATGACTTCTAATTTGGGGGCCGATCAGATTACCAGTGGATCTAGCCTCGGATTTCAAGCAGAGAAGGGAGGTGGAATGTCTTACGAGGAGATGAAGGGTAGGGTTACCTCCGAGTTAAAACGTAGCTTCCGACCCGAATTTCTAAACAGGTTAGATGAGGTAATCGTCTTCCATGCTTTAACTAAAGATGAGATTAAAAAGATAGTTGACTTAATGTTGGTAGAAGAAGAGAAATTATTGAAGGAAAAGGAGGTAAACTTAGAGGTTACCGAAGAGGCAAGGGACTTTATCGCTGAGGAAGGATATGATCCCGATTTTGGGGCAAGACCCTTGCGTCGAGCCATCCAGAGACTAATTGAAAATCCCCTCTCGGAAGAAATCCTGCAGGGCAGGTTTAAAACTGGAGACACCATCATGATAGGAATAAAGAAGGGGAAGATTGCCTTTGAAAAGAAAGAGAAAAGTAAGACCAGAGTTAAAGACTGAATCTGCTTAAACAAATTACGAGCTCCACGCAACCGTTGCTAGAGAAAGGCTAACAGATGAAAAATGCTGAGTGCCCCCTCTATGGTCAGAAAGAGGGGGTTTTTGTTAGAAAGGTTGGCGAAATCTTAATTTTAGCGGTTTTGTTAGCAATTTTCTTCTTATCAGGATCTATGGCTCAAACCTTTCCTATCATCCGGGAAATTCAGATTCAAGGAGCCAAACATATCAAGACTGAGAAGATAAAAGAGGTGATAAAAAGTAGAGTAGGCGAGCCCTTATCAGAAAAGATTATAAGGGAGGATATGCAGGCAATATATGAGATGGGTTTTTTTTCAAGTCTTGAAACCTTAAAAGAAGAAGTAACTGATGGAGTAAGGCTCATCTTCCGGGTTAAGGAAAATGAAGAAATTGTCAAGATTGAAATTAAAGGAGTTAGTAAAGGAGAGGAAAACAAGATAAAGCGCCTGATTACCTTTAAGGAAGGTGAGTTATGGAATTTTAAAAAAATAAAGGAAACTCGTGATAAAATTCTAACATTTTATGACAAAAGAGGCTATTTTTCTACTTCCGTAGATCTCTTCTCCATCGGATTAGAGAAAGGTAAATGTAAGGCTGTCCTGACCATCAAAAAAGACAGAAGAACCAGAGTAAGGAAGGTAGAAATTGAAGGTAACACTTTTTTTCCCGATAGGAAGATAAGAAGGTCCATGAAGACAAGATTCCGAGGTTTTTTCGACCCCAAGATCTTAAATGAAGATCTAGAAAAAGTTATCGATCTTTATCAGAACAGCGGTTATTACTTTGCTTATTTTGAATCACCAAGGTTTGAGTTTTTTACCGAAGGAAGAACTCATTGGGTCAGGGTCTTTCTGGAAATAGTGGAGGGTAAAAAATTCTTCGTCTCGGAAGTTGAAATAAAAGGAAACCGCGTCTTTCCCACTTCCAAAATCCTGCCTCAACTGCGACCAGGTAAAGGAAAAATCTTTGTGCTAACTTATCTTGAAAAAAGTTTGGACCTCCTCCGAGATAAATATGGAGACAAAGGTTACATACATGCTCACCTTGAGCCAGATCTGGAATTTGATAGGCAAGCCGGTGAGGTAAAGATTCTGCTTCAGATAGAGGAGGGTTCGCTAGCGAAAGTAGGAAAGATCAAAATAGAAGGGAACACTTTTACCAAAGAAAGAGTTTTCAAACACACCTTTGTTCTTAAAGAGGGGGATATTCTTAACGCACACAAACTCAGAGAAGGATGGCGCAGACTTTATAATCTCGGTTTTTTTGAGACGGTAGAAATCGAGCCTCTCTTTACCTCTTCCTCAACAGTAGATTTGTTAGTCAAAGTCAAGGAGGCTGAGCAAAGAGGCCAGATTCTTTTTGGGGCAGGGTATAGTTCCGTTTCCGGGCTGGAAGGGCATATTCAGTTATCTAAAGATAATCTGGGGGGAGTGGGGAAAAAGATCAATCTGGACTGGAAATTTGGAAAAAGAAGAAGCGATTATGATATTGGTTATACAGATAGATGGTGGAGGGATAGTCCTCTAAGGCTGGAGTTGGATCTCTACAACTTGCTCCGCAAATATTACGAAGCTGAAGGGGCCTACCAAAAGGAAAGAGTAGGAGGAAGGATAGGGTTAGGATGGCCTATCTGGAAAAATATGACCACTTCGATTCGATTAAGAAATGAAGAGGTAACAATAAGCCATATAGAAGGAGAACCTTTTCCCAAGGATCCTGAGTTAGAAGCCGGGTCAAAAATAGAACGTAGCCTGGAACTCATGCTGGATAGAAATACCAGAGTTAGAGATGAGGCCTTCAACCCCTACCAGGGGTCCTACAGCTTACTTTCGGTGGAAAAAACTGGAGGATTTTTGGGAGGAGATCTCGAATTTGTCAAGTATAAGGCGGAATGGCGAGGATATCTGAGGAAAGGTGAATTTTGGAAATCACCCATACTTGCCTATCGTCTGAGAGGAAGATTGGGAGAGAATCTTCCCTTTTACGAGCAGTTTTACCTGGGAGGTCTGGAGACTCTGCGGGGCTACGAAGAAAATGAATTCAGGGGGGATAAAGCGGCTCTAGCGAGTTTAGAGTTAAGGGTTCCCCTCGCCAAAGAGCTCTTGGGCTCTTTATTTGTAGATGCGGGGAAGGCGTGGAGTGAAGATTCGCCAATGGAAGATTTTAAGGTAGGTTGGGGGTTCGGGATAAGGTTCAAGACTCCCATAGGGCTTATCCGGTTGAATTATGGAGTAGGGGAAAAAGAAGGAAGATTCTATTTTGGTATGGGTGAAGCTTTTTAGAGGCCCATGGAAAGATTAAGTGTGCTTGATTTAGGGTTAAAAGATTATCAACAATGCTGGGTTTTCCAGGAAAGGTTGGTAAAAAGAATAACTTACAGTCAAATGGAAGATAGTTTAATTTTAGTGGAACATTTTCCCGTAATTACTCTGGGCCGACAGGGAAAGGAAGAAGATATTCTGGCGTCACCGGAGTTCCTTCACCAGAAAAAAATCTCCCTTTTTCGTGTAAATAGAGGGGGAAGGGTGACTTTCCATGGGCCAGGCCAACTGGTTGCCTATCCCATACTCGATCTCAGCCTTGACCAAAAGGACATTCACCAGTATATAAGAAATTTGGAAAAAGTAGTCATAAAATCCTTGGGTAAACTGGGGATTGAGGGGAGATCTATTTCAGGGTATACCGGGGTGTGGGTAGGAAAAAAGAAAATAGCCAGCATTGGAATAGGGGTAAAAAGGTGGATTACCTATCACGGGCTATCCCTAAATGTAAATATTGATCTTTCCTATTTTTCTTTGATTAATCCCTGCGGTCTTTATGAGAATGACATGACTTCTTTGGCTGAAATTCTGGGCCCCGAAGTGAAAATGGATAGCGTGAAAAACCTTTTTGTGAATTCCTTTTGTGAGGTATTCCTAAGGATTCCCTATGGCTGGTCATGAAAAAATGAGGCTTACAGGAGGAGTAGCAAGAGGAAGGCCAATAAAGACTCCCAAGGGAAAAGCTACCCGGCCTCTTCTTTCTCGAATAAGGAAGTCCCTTTTTGATGTTATAGGTGATGGGATCCAGAGAAGCCATTTTCTCGATCTTTACTCTGGATCAGGGGCAGTAGGGATCGAGGCCTTAAGCAGGGCAGCAGAAAGGGTAATTTTTGTAGAAAAGGATATGGTCTCGGTACATACGATAAAAGAAAACCTTGCCTTCTGTAATTTTTCATCCCGATCAAAAATCTGGCAGAAAGATGTTCTTAGCTTTCTTCCTTATCTTTTAGAAAAAGAAAGATTTGACTTTGTTTTTATTGCTCCTCCTTACTATCAGGGGTTGCAGGATCGGACTCTAGATATTATAGAAAGGAAAAATATAGGAAAAACGCGGATTATAGTGCAGCATTCACCTCGAGAAAAAGTTAACTTAAATCGGAAAAAAATCAAGCTATTCAAGCAGAGAAGATATGGAGATACAATTTTGAGCTTCCTTGATGGATCATATGCCCAACAAGCCCATAATTCTCCTTTCCCATTGTCTTCTTAACCAGACTACCAGGGCCGAGGAGACGATCACTGCCTTGGCTACGGAAAAGCTACTGCAACTTTTTTCCAGCTACCCGATTCATCTAGAACAGCTTTCCTGTCCAGAATTTTTGTTCATGGGGAAAAGAAAGAAAAGGACCAAAGATGAATGGGAGAAAATACCTGGCTTTAAGAAATTCTGTGGTGAGCTGGCTGACCAGATAAAAGAGGGAGTAAAAAGATTTGATGGGAAAGAAGCTTTTCCTTTGGTAACTATTGCTCGCTCTCCCTGTTGTTCGAGCGGAGAGGTTCACATAGGTAAGAGGATTTTTGCTGGCAAGGGCCTATTGGTTGAGGAATTGGAAAAAAGGATGAAATTGGAGCTCGTGGAATTTGACTTTAGAAGAGTAGCTGAATCAATCGAAAGGTTAAAATTCTTCCTCGAAAAAAAATGGGTAGTATTCAAAGAAAAACTATAAATTGTTTATTCAAGGGTTCTCAAGTCAAAGAATCCCCTTCCAGTGCCTTGACTTTAGAAAAAAAACTAAATCGCCTGCCAGACTCACCGGGGGTCTACCTTTTAAAGGATGAAAAGAGAAAGGTTTTATACGTAGGCAAGGCCCTTTCTCTTAGAAAGAGAGTACGCTCTTATTTTCAAAGAACCAGCTTTTCTTCGAGAATTCACTCATTGGTGGGTCAAATTAAGGATTTGGAATGGGTGATTACCGATTCCGAGGCAGAGGCTTTTCTATTGGAGTCTAATTTAATAAAACACCATCGCCCTCGGTATAACATCCGGCTCAGAGACGACAAATCCTATCCCTACATTAAACTTACCGCTTACGAGCCTTTTCCACGTGTTTTTCTAACTCGAGGCCCTAAGGAGGATGGTTCTCTTTACTTTGGTCCTTATACCGACGTCAAAGCAGCCAGAAAGAGTTTGCGGTTGATCCACCGTTTTTTCCCCTTGCGCAGATGCAAGGGGAAATTCAAGTTAAGATCTAGACCATGCCTTAATTATCACATAAAGGAATGTAGCGGTCCCTGCGTGAAAAAAATTAATTCACGAGAATATGGTGGCCTAGCCAGGGGAGTTTCTCTTTTCCTTCAGGGACATTATGAGAGTTTACTTTCTCAGTTGGGAAAGGAGATGGAGGAGGCAAGTCGGGATGAAAAATTTGAGAGGGCAGCAAAATTGAGGGATTTGATCAGAGCTATTCATAGGATTGGTCAGACTCAGAAGGTAGCCTTTTTCCCTGGAGGAGATAGAGATCTGATTGGTGTTGCTTATAATAATGAAGAGGCCTGTGTAGTTGTCTTTCAGATTCGGGAGGGGAAAGTGGTGGGTAATAAACATTTTCTGCTCAAGATCGGACAGGAAGATAAAGGAAAAGATATATTGACCTTTTTCGTCAAACAATACTATGGTAAAGTTTCCTTTATTCCTCCGGAGGTACTCCTTCAATATGAAATAACCGACCAGGCTGCCATTAAGCGATGGTTTTCGGAAAGACGAGAAGGAAAAATTAAGCTGGATGTTCCCCAAAGAGGAAAGAAAGTAAAGCTAATGCAGTTGGTGATAAAAAATGCTCGTCTCATTTTGCAACAGGAGAAAGGTAGAGAAAAAAACGAGGCTCTTCTGCAGTTGAAAAACTATTTAGATCTAAAGGAAAAGCCTTCTCTCATTGAGGGATTCGACGTGTCTAATATAAAGGGAAAAGAAGCTACCGGGTCAGTAGTTGTTTTTCGAGAGGGAAAAGCTGAAAAGTCTAGCTATCGAAGATTCAAGATTAAAACGGTCAAGGGGATAAATGATTTTGCTATGCTCTCCGAGGTGGTAAAACGACGTTATCAAAGATTACTAAAAGAATCACATCCTCTTCCTCATCTTATTTTGATAGATGGAGGGAAGGGGCAATTGTCTTCCTGTCTGAAAACGCTCAAGCAACTAGGTCTGGGTTATGTCTCCCTAATAGGGTTAGCCAAAGAATTTGAGGAGGTTTATCTTCCCTCCAGATCTCTTCCCCTTAATATTCCTTATGACTCAGTTGCTTTACGGCTCTTGCAGGAAATAAGGGATGAATCTCACCGATTTGCCTATGCCTACCACAGAAAAATTCGCCAGAGAAAAATGAGTCATTCCTCTCTGGATGATATACCGCGAGTGGGGGAAAAAACAAAAAAGGCTCTTTTAACCCATTTCAGGTCAGTTAGTCTAATTAAAAACAGAAGCTTAGAAGAATTAAGACAGATTCCTGGAATAGGAGAAAAAACAGCCAGAAGTATTCTTGAGTGTCTGAAAGCATCGGAATCGCGATAGTATTAGGACCTCGAAAAAAGTTTAGGGAAGCAAATGCACGATTTTTTAAAGCTAAAGTTAAGTCCATACTGGATAGGAGCCGTGTCCGAGAAAGGAAAACTGGTGAAGATTTCCGTTTGTTACAGCCAGAAAGATCTATATAGGAGTCTCGGGGCAGCCCTGAAGGAGCAAACAGGATCTTCTTCCTTCCTGAAACGGTTAAAGCAAGATCTACTTAGCTACTGGCAAGGGGAAAGGGTGGATTTTACGAATTATTCTTTAAAGCTGGATAGATACTCCTCCTTTCAAAGAAAAGTATGGAGACTTACTCAGGAGATTCCCTATGGAGAGGTTCGTTCCTACAAGTGGATAGCAAAAAGATTAGGAAGTAAAGGATATCGGGCTGTAGGCCAAGTTTTGGCTCACAATCCCTTTCCTCTCATTATCCCCTGTCATAGGGTGATTAGAGAGGATAAAAGTTTAGGAGGATTTTCAGCAGGGATAGAGATCAAAAGAAAACTTCTCCGGAAAGAACGAATTAATTTGGCTTGCCTATATGAGTAAGCATGATATAATAGAGGGGACGAAAATCTTTGAGTTGCTAGTCATTAACTGTTCACCGCAAAGATCGCAAAGTGCGCCGAGATGAATCAAAAAGAAAAACTTAATGAGCGGTGAAATATGATAAGGCTCAATAGTTACGATCAGGGATATAAAAAGGGGGAGGATGATGGATTTTCTAACGAAAATTTTCGGTACTCACCAGGAAAGAAAAGTTAAGAAACTCCTACCTTTGGTTAATAAGATCAACAGTTTGGAAAAGAAGACCTCTAGACTTCCGGATAAGGCTTTGCAGGGAAAGACAGACGAATTTAGAGGCAAGCTTCGTCCCATTGTCACCAAGATTGACAGTTTGGAGAAGGAAATGGCTGAACTTCCTGAAATTGAGAAAGAAGCAGCAAAATTACACCTTCAAAAGAGAAGACAGGAGTTGGACAGTCTTTTCGAGGATATTTTGCCGGAGGCTTTTGCCGTAGTTCGGGAAGCGGCTAGAAGAACCATAGGCCTTCGACACTACGATGTTCAGTTGATAGGTGGCATCGTTCTTCATCGGGGAGGAATAGCCGAGATGGCCAATGGAGAGGGTAAAACTCTGGTAGCTACCTTACCTGTCTATCTTAATGCCCTGGATGGGAAGGGGGTGCATTTAGTTACCATAAATGATTACCTGGCTGGAAGAGATAGAGATTGGATGGGACCGGTTTATGAATTTCTGGGTCTTTCGGTAGGAGTTATCCAGAATCAAATGGACAACGTAAGTAGACGTGAGGCTTACCAGTGTGACATCACTTATGGTACCAATAATGAGTTTGGCTTCGACTATCTTCGAGATAATATGACTCCTACCAAGGAGGATCAGGTTCAGAGAGGATTCAATTATGCTATTGTGGATGAGGTTGATTCTATCTTAATTGATGAAGCTCGCACTCCTCTTATTATCTCTGGTCCGGCAGAAAGATCCACCGAACTTTATTACCAAATTGACAAGATAGTACCTCGTCTAAAGAAGGGAAAGAAAGACGAAAAAAAGGACGAAGATGAAAAGGATTATGACTACGAAATAGATGAGAAGGACCAGACGGTGGCTCTTACCGAAAGGGGGATTGAGAAGGCCCAGAAGTTATTAGGGGTGAGAGATATCTATCAGATTAATCCAAAGTGGGGTACCGAGCCGGCAACTCATATTCATCAAGCTATCCGAGCTCATGAACTTTACGAACGAGATAGAGATTATCTGGTCAAAGATAGAGAGGTAGTAATAATAGACGAGTTTACCGGGAGGCTGATGCCGGGAAGACGTTGGAGCGATGGACTACATCAGGCGGTAGAGGCCAAGGAAGGGGTGAGAATAAGAAATGAGAATCAGACTCTGGCAACCATAACTCTGCAGAATTACTTTAGAACGTATAATAAACTAGCAGGAATGACTGGAACAGCGAGTACGGAAGCAGATGAATTCAAAAAAATCTATAATCTACAGGTAGTGACGATTCCTACCGATAAACCGAGTATCAGACAGGAACTTTCTGATAGAATCTATCAGAAAGAACGTGCCAAGTTTCAAGCTGTAATAAAACAAATAGAAAAACTTTATCGAGAGCAAAGACCTGTTCTAGTAGGGACCCGATCAGTAGAAAAATCTGAATTCTTAAGTAAGATGTTGAGAGAAAGGGGAATTCCTCATACGGTACTGAATGCTAAGTATCATGAGAAGGAGGCTCAAATTGTAGCTCAAGCGGGGCAAAGAAGAGCAGTGACCATAGCTACCAATATGGCCGGAAGAGGAACAGATATCAAACCGGAGGATGGAGTTGAGACGTTAGGAGGATTGTTTGTCATTGGCACCGAACGTCATGAGTCTCGCAGAATTGATAATCAGCTTCGAGGAAGAAGCGGTAGACAGGGAGCTCCTGGTGCTGCCCAGTTCTATGTTTGTTTACAGGATGAGTTAATGCGGATATTTGGCTCGGAGAGAATCGCCTCCCTCATGGAGAGGTTAAAAATTCCTGAGGATGAGCCTATTGAGCATCCCTGGGTAACCCGCGCCCTGGAAAGAGCGCAGCAGCAAGTTGAAAGAAGAAACTTTGAGATAAGAAAGCAGCTTTTAGAGTACGATGATGTAATGAATAAGCAAAGGGAAGTAATCTACAAGGAAAGAGAGAGTGTCCTGGAGGAAAAAAATCTAAGGGAAGATATTCTGGGAATGACGGATGATACCATTGAGACTTTGGTATCTTTATATGCTGAAGAAAAAGTCAGACCTGAAGAGTGGGATATAAGGGGTTTGATTAAAAGATTAGAACAAATTTTTCCCATTTCTTTCCCTTATCATAGTTTAAAGGAGATCTATGACCGCCAGCAGTTAATGAAATTAATCACGCAGGAGGTAAGAAAAGCTTATCAGAAAAAGGAAGAAAGACTGGGAGAGGAGTTGATGCGGACATTGGAAAAAATGATTCTCCTGCATACTATAGACTCTCAATGGAAGGATCATCTGTATAGTATGGATGCTCTAAAAGAAGGGATTGGACTGCGGGGATATGGACAACGTGATCCCTTAATTGAATACAAGAGAGAAGCTTTTGAGATGTTCGAAGGATTGACTCAGCGCATCAAAGAGAATGTGACTGAGCTCATATTCAAAGTAGAAATTTCCCGGGAGCCTTCCCGGGAAAGGATTTTGGCAGGAACTCCTCAGGTTCCTCAGCCAGCTCTGGTGGGGGCTAATCAGGGAAAGGAAAGGATGGGTACTAGTCAGGAATCACATCTCCCTTACCGAAGCGGCAAGACAAAAATCGGTCGCAATGATCCCTGCCCTTGCGGGAGTGGAAAAAAATATAAGTATTGTTGCGGAAGAAGATAATAAAGTTAAGGAGACTTTGGAGTGAAGAGAAGCGGAGCCCGGGTAGTAACCGAGGCCTTATTAAAAGAGGGAGTAAAAATCGTATTTGGATATCCAGGAGGAGCGGTGATTCCTCTCTATGATGTTCTTTACGAGACGCCGGAAATCAAACATATCTTAACTCGTCATGAACAAGCAGCTGCCCATGCTGCGGATGGATTTGCCAGAGCTACAGGTGGGGTAGGAGTATGTATTGCCACCTCCGGGCCAGGAGCAACAAACTTAGTTACCGGAATTGCTACTGCCTATATGGATTCCATCCCTCTAGTTGTTCTCACTGGTCAGGTTCCAACCTCCATGATTGGAAACGATGCCTTTCAGGAGGCGAATATAACGGGAATAACTTACTCCATAACCAAACATAACTATCTAGTGAAAGATGTGGATGAGCTACCTGGGGTTTTAAAAGAAGCCTTTTACATCGCCAGGACTGCTAGGCCGGGACCGGTATTAATAGATCTTCCCAGGAATGTGCAAACCGGAGAGACTTCAGTTCCTTATCCTGAAGAAGTTCAGATTAGAAGCTATAATCCTAACTATAAGGGTAATCCCAAACAGATTAGACGGGCTGCCGAAGCTATAGACAAATCCGAAAGACCTGTTATTTATGCTGGAGGCGGAGTAATCAGTTCAGGAGCATCATCCGAATTAGCTGAATTTGCTCATCGCATCAATATTCCGGTGACCACTACCCTGATGGGATTGGGGTCTTTTCCTGAAGATGATCCGCTTTCCTTAAAGATGCTGGGGATGCATGGAACCCGTTATGCCAATTATGCAGTTAGTGACACGGATTTACTTATTGCTGTTGGAGCGAGGTTTGACGACCGAATAACCGGCAAGATATCGGAATTTGCCTCGCATGCCAAGATAATCCATATAGATATTGATCCCACTGCCATAAGTAAGAATGTGAGGGTCGATATCCCTATTGTGGGTGATGCCAAAAATATTCTCTCTCAGCTCCTCTCGGCTGCCCGAAAAGGAAAGAAAAGAGAGAGTTGGCACCAAAAGATTCGGGAATGGAAAAAAAAGTATCCCTTAAAATACGAGTTGGGTGGAGATTTGAAGCCTCAGTACGTAGTGGAAATGATCTATAAAATGACTAAAGGAGAGGCTATCATTACTACTGAGGTAGGCCAGAATCAGATGTGGGCGGCTCAGTTTTATGAATATACCGAACCCAGGACTTTTATCTCCTCCGGAGGACTAGGAACTATGGGCTACGGTTTTCCTGCTTCTATTGGAGCACAGATTGGCCGTCCGGAAAAGATTGTTTTCGACATTGCTGGCGATGGAAGTTTTCAAATGAATATACAGGAGCTGGCGACAGCAGTCAATTACAAAGTTCCGGTGAAAATCGCTATTTTGAATAATGGATATCTGGGGATGGTTAGACAATGGCAGCAGCTATTTTACGAATCTCGCTACTCCCAGGTGAACCTAGAGGGCCACCCCGACTTCGTGAAGGTTGCCCAGGCTTACGAAATTGAGGGAATCAGGGTGACAAAGCCGGAGCAAGTCGAGCCAGCTTTAAAAAAGGCTCTGAATATCGCCGGTCCAGTCATTTTAGATTTTAGAGTCTCTCGGGAGGAAAACGTTTTTCCCATGGTTCCAGCAGGAGCAGCTCTTAACCAGATTATAGAGGGACTAGCCTAGTTTATAGCAAAATTCCTCGCTTTAATTTTTTTTTGCGCCTGTAGTTCAGTGGATAGAACGTCGGCCTCCGGAGCCGAAAGTCGCAGGTTCAAATCCTGCCAGGCGCGCCAGGCAAGCTTCAGAACATCTTTCCTTAACTGCGGTACCATCTAGTGCGGTAGACTCCTAAAGCATGATTCCTTGTAATATCAAGAAGTTAAATGTCCATCGTCTCCATAGTAAAATGTCCCGATTATGAGCAGGAAAAGGTTTATAAAGCAGTAAAAAAAGCTGTTGAGCTTATCGGCGGAATAGGCCAGATTATAAAACCAGGTGAAACTGTTCTTCTCAAGATAAACCTTCTTTCAGCCAGGCCTCCCGAGAGGGCTGTCACTACTCATCCGTCTCTAGTAGGGGCAGTGGTGAGATTGGTCAAAGAGATGGGAGCTACGGTCTGGGTGGGAGAGGCAGCCTCCACCGGTGGTATGGGATTGGAGAGAAGAAGAGGGGCATTCGATATTTGTGGCATTACAGAAGCAGTAGAAAAAGAGGGTGGGGAAATAGTAAATTTCTCCCTTAAAGGATATAAAAAGATTGAAATACCTTATGCTAAGAAACTTGAAGAAATTAATCTTGCCAGACCTATCCTGGAGGCAGACGTAGTAGTTTCCCTTCCCAAATTAAAGACCCATGAGCTAACTCTTCTTACGGGAGCGGTAAAGAACTTTTTTGGCTGTGTACCTTCGGCGGACCGCTTTGAGGCTCATAGACTGAGCAAAGTGGAGGAGTTTTCTCAGGCAGTGGTGGATATTTATTCTGTCTGCCAGCCCAAGTTAGCCATAATGGATGCGGTAGTAGCCATGGAGGGGGAAGGTCCTTCTGCCGGGGACCCTATTTGGCTTGGGACAGTTCTTGCTTCTCCTGACTGCGTAAGTTTAGATGTAGTAGCCTCTCAGATGACCGGTTTTAAGCCTCAAGAGATCCTGACCTCTGTCGACGCTATGGAACGAGGGTTGGGTCCTCAAGCTCTGGAGGAGATAAGGATAGTTGGGGAGGAGTTAAAAAAGGTAAGAAGAGTCGATTTTAAGAAGCCTTCTGCCTACCGTAATTTTGCCCACAGATCTTTGCGCAGATTACTTACTCCCTTGGGAATAAGAATCTTCAGGGTCTATCCCGAAGTTGATCAATCGAGATGTAGTCAATGTGGCTTGTGTGAGAAAAAATGTCCTGGAGGAGCAATTAGTCTGGATCCTTTTCCTCGGTACAATTATGAAAAATGCATTCAGTGCTTCACTTGTCATGAACTCTGTCCAGAAGAAGCCGTCCGGATAAAACGAAGTTGGTTGGCCAGGCAGATTCAGCGGTAAGTCTTTTGCGTCATTTTGTCTAGCCTTGAAAACTAGAGATAAAGAGAGCAATCAACCTTATTTCAAAACAGATTTTCGGGTCTCTTCGAATTTCTTCAATAAACCCATTTTAGGGAGACTTTTGTCAAATTCGCCCAGCCATTTTTTGATATAGGAAAAGTTTAGAGAAAAATTCTTAAGAAGAACGGACTTTACATCATCCAGATCTCTTGCTCTCCCAGCAAAAACTTTATGAATTATGAGATCTTCAGGAGAGGCAAATTTTACCACAGCTTTTTTAATGGGTACTCTCCTTGCCCTCCGGATGGCTTGTCTCTCATAGGTAGTGAATGAGAATATAAAATCAATTCTAATTCCAGTATTCTCATCTTTGGTAGGAAAAACCATGGTTTGCTTTACAAATCTAACAATGTCCGATGGAAGAGGTTCTAAATCTAACTTTCTGGAGATTTCTATAAGCTCCGGGAGTGCATTGGCATCAACTCCAAGAGTTACATCAATATCCCGGGTAAGTCGTGGCTCCCCATACAGAAGCACTGCCTGCCCACCAATAATCATATAGGGTATCTTTTTCTCCTCGAGCGTTGTAGCAATTCTAGCTAAGAGTTCTTCAAACAATTGAGAATCCTTGCAATTTTTATGTCTACCTCTATCCCTTCTAAAGGATTCTTGGGTGGCAAAACACCAAGATTTACTCCTTCTTTCCACATAGCTTCAAAAAGAGCCAAAGCATGCTTAAAAGATAGTCTCTCTTTTTTTATTATTTCCCTTTCAAGTCGCTCTAAAATATCAGGATTTTTAATCAAGGCTTCCCTCTATAGAGTGGCGATTACTATATCTCATTTAGCTGTTCTTCGGAGATACCAGGATTTTTGTTTTTGATAGAAGAAAGAACGATTTTACGGGCCATCTCGTATAGCTCAGCGCCGATTTTCACTCTTTTGTTGCCATCCATTTTTTTCAGGATAGAGATGTACTTTTGTTCTACCTTATCTTCTCTCATAGACTTTCTCTCTCCTATACTCAGTAAAATTTCCTGCAGGCGCAGCTTGAACACCCCCCTTGACATTCTCAAAAATTATTGTATAAATATAATACCATATGAATAGCCCCCTATCAACAAGGGGCCCATATGAACGGGGAGCTTATGAGTTACGAGCTCCCCTTTCTTATTTTCTCTATCTTGTCCCTTATCTGGTTGAGATCTATGAACAGATTGGTAGCGTTCAAAAGTTCCAATGCTGTTGATTCCTTTCTTCCCGCGCAGATAACTTTCTTCCCATTGGTTCTCAAATGCTGGATAACCGGAACAAAATCACTATCTCCTCCCAGGAGCACAGCCTCGTCATAGCTATCCATAGAGGTTATCATATGTAAAGTAATCTCGACATCCAGATTACCCTTTATTATCTTCTCCTTGGTCTGTCGATCTATAATGACTTTGATCTCTTTGTCAATCACAGTATAGCCTATGTAAATTAAGGCTTTTTTAAACATTCTATAGGCTCTAATTCTCTCTGTGTCTTCAAAATGTGGAGTTCCCGTAAAGTAATAAGCTCCGGCTAGCTCTTTACCTCTGGCAAAGTACTGATAAACTCTTTTGTAATCAATGTGCCATTTGTTATCCCGTTGAGCATAAAACATGCTAGCGCCATCCACGAAGATGGTTACTCTTCCTTTAGTTCTTGTTTTTCTCTTCATACTCTTTCTTGGCATCTATCTCTTTCCTTCCCCTATATTGCTTAATCCCTCCTTATAAGATGCTGTATTATAGCAGATTTCTGAGTATTTGTCAAATTTTTCAATTCTTTCCATGGAAGTGGACTTCCCAACAGCTAGTACTCTTAGTACTTGAAAGATCTGATAAAATTTATCCCTCCTAAAATCATAACACGGGGAACATTTCCTTTCTCCCGGAGTCTAATCTATTGGATGGAAAGCAAAAGACAAATTTTGCTTTTGGACACCTTCATCTTTTAAATAAATGGAAAAAGCGCTCTTCCCCTCAACAAAATAAAATGGTATAATTAAAGTGATTCTTCCTTAAAAAAAACGTTCGTTTTCTTGAATGTTAGCTAAGATGGGAAAATCCAATTAATGCAGTATTCCGACGAAGAGTTGGTAGAAAGATATGGAGCCGGAGATGGAGAAAGTTTTAGAATGTTGGTGGAAAGATATCAGGATCGGGTTTACCATATCGTGTATGGAATAGTTGGCAATAAAGACGAAGCAGAGGATCTTTCTCAGGAGGTTTTCCTTAGGGTGTATCGTTTTCTTCATCGCTTCAAAGGAAAATCTAGGTTTTATACCTGGCTCTACCGTCTTACGGTAAATGTTTGCCTCAGTGCTAGAAGAAAGAGAAAAAATGAGCCAGGCAAGATCTTCTCTCTTGCTGATTCTTCGAAATACGGTGATGATCCTGGGGAAATAGAATTGGCCGATGAGTCCTTTTCTCCTTTGAAAGTACTTCAAAATAGAGAAATGGCTGAAGCGATAAAATCTGCCATTAACTCTCTCTCAGAGGTTCTGAAGAGTACTTTTGTCTTGCGAGAGTTTGAAGAGCTCTCATACGAAGAATTGACCAGAGTACTTCAGTGCTCCAAGGGCACGATAAAGTCGAGGCTTTCTCGGGCCAGAGAACAGCTTCGTAGAAAAATAGAGCCGTATTTAAATGGCACAGTATAGTATTTTTAATTCAGGAGGTACCTATGAGTTGCAAAAAATGGAAAAAGAAGCTCTCCTCTTATTTAGATAATGAAGTCAGTTCTAGAGAAAGATCAAAGATCGAAAAACATTTAAAGAGTTGCAGGGCCTGTTTTAATCAGTTTAAACAGCTAGAGAGGGTTCACCGGTTAGTTCAAAGTATCCAACCTGAGAAACCCAGGCCTGGATTCTATGAGCGCCTATCCGAGCGGCTTTGTCAAAAAAAGACGACTTTAAGGGAAAAACTTGTAGCATGGAGATATGGTTGGCAATTATCTTTTCCCGGGGTTGGAAGGATAGCCATTGCCGTTAGTGCAGTGCTACTTGTATCCGTGTCATTTTATATATGGCGCTCAGCCACCAGCTATGAAGTAAACATCAAGGTATTTGAAGAGGAATACTTCCGTTCGCAACAGATGAACTCTTTTGTGGGAGAATTGGCTTTGCCGGTATTTTTCGAGATAGAATGATGAAGAAAGGAAGTTGTATGAATCCAGGGAAAGGATTCCAAAAAGTTTTGCTGTGTCTCTTCATTTTGATTATCCTTTCAGGGAGCATGACTTCTGCGCTTTTAGCTATAGAACCAAAAGAGATTTTGACACGGTCCCTGGAAGCTCGGTTTCAACTTAATTTCGAGGGCATCCAGAAAACAGAATTTCGCCGGTCAGGGAAAAGATACATTATTACTACCAGAGTTATCCGACAGAAACCGGATTTCACCTACACGGCTACTTTAGCCCCTGCTAGATTTAAGAGATGGATCGCTCTAGATGATGGTGAATTCCGCATAGAGCATATTCGGGGTTCAAACAAATTTGAATTCTTCCCCTCCGAGAATTCTCCGGAAGCGAAGGAGATAAAAAGAAAAAGTCTTAATTTAAAATTTATTAACTACAAGATCTCAAAACTTCTTGATAGCTATATCTTAGGTCGGCCTGCCTATGTCATTTCCTTATTTCCCAGACATCGTGACAATCCCCGGCGAAAGGTCTGGATAGATAAAAAAACCTATCTTCCTCTCAAGAAGGAAGACTATAACTGGAAAGGTGAACTGATCTCTGCTTTTCATTATACCAAGATTCATTTTGATAGACGATTTTCTAAAGAGAAGTTCTATGGGGAGTTCCCTCAAAGAACAAGAAAGAAAGTCTCTTCTCCAGAACGTTTTCTTAATCTGAAAGATTTGAGGAGAAAAATAAGATTTCCGGTATCTTTACCGCATTATCTTCCTGCCGGTTACGAGTTTCAGGAGGCAGTTTTGCTCTTTGAAGGAAGAGCCGTAAAACTAACCTATACCAACGGTTTAGGAGTAATTTGTCTTTTCCAGATGCCTTCAAATATCAAATTGAGAGGGCACTTAGAAGGAGCGCATCCTCTGGTTTGGAGAAAAACAGGGAAAACCTTTGATTTAAAAGGTGATGTACCAAGAAAAGAACTCATTAAGATAAAACAATCAGTTAAGTAAAAGCAGGACTAAGAATTGAGAATTGAAAATTAAGAATTAAGGAGTAAGGATTAGAGGGGTAAAGGATTAAGTGAAACGTATAAGACGTGAGAGGCTATGAGTTATTTAGAGACTCAGCATTATAAGACCGTTCCTTTAAAGGTATTATGACTAAATTCTTCGCTCTGTTTGCATTTTCTCTTTCTTTCTGTATAATGGTCTGATGTAAATGCTCAGTAAACGCCCTGTTACATTGAATTTTCAGGGTAGCCGCACCCTTTAGGGTGCGTATAAACGCAGGCTAGGATTTTGCGCAGGCTGAAGCCTGCGGCTACCGGCGACTACCAAAAATGACGGGGTTCACTGAATAGTTATGTTTTGATCTGGAGCAGGACTCTCCCTATTAGGATGAGAACCATGAGCATGGTGGCAAAAAAAGCGAGACTCTCCGGTGATGAAGCCATTAACGAAACTGATCTCTCAAAGGAGGCCGTTAATGCCTGAAATGCCCGAGGTGGAGACCATCAAGCGGGATCTTGAGAAAAAAATGAGGGGGAAAAGGGTAGAGAGAGTAATTATAAAAAATAAGAAATCTGTGAAGATGCCCAGCCCTTCTGAGTTTGTTCGCCGGATAGAGGGCAAGGTTTTTACCGGGGTGGAGCGTAGAGGAAAATTTCTCCTGCTGGGACTGGACTCGGAAGACAGTCTCGTTATCCATCTTAAGCTAACCGGTCGGCTAATCTATTCTAAAAAAGGAGAGGAATTAGGCTATAGCCGGATAGTCTTTGTTTTTCGGGATCATACCCAGCTTAGCTTCACTGATATACGGGGTTTTGGGGGAATATGGTTGATCCCGGATAGAGAATTTCAAAAGATTCCTACCCTTGACAATCTGGGACCGGAGCCCTTAGCAGAGGACTTTACCGTAGCTAAATTCAGGGATATTCTAAAAGGGAAAAGAGGTAAGATTAAAAGCCTTTTAATGGATCAGGAATTTATGGCTGGAATCGGCAATATTTACTCTCAGGAAGCTCTTTTTCTATCACAAATTCATCCAGAAAGGAGTCCTTCCAGTCTAGTTGATGAGGAAATCGAAAAACTTTATGAGAATCTGCGGCAAGTCCTAAAGAAGGCTGTATCTTATCGGGGCTCTTCAGTTGATACATACGTTGATCTGGAAGGAAAAAAAGGAAGTTTCGAGTCACATTTGAAGGTTTATGGTAGAGAAGGGGAGCCTTGTTTTAAGTGCGGAACAAGCATAAAAAGGATAGAGGTATCAGGAAGAGGAACTTACTTTTGCCCGAATTGTCAAAGTTAAACTACAAGGTGATTTTTGGTAAATGCTCAGTAAACGCCGTGTCACATTGAGTTTTCAGGGTAGCCGCACCCTTTAGGGTGCGCAGGCTAAAGCCTGCGACTACCAAAAATGACGGGGTTCACTGAATACTTACGAATTTAAAGTAAAATGTTAAATTTACAGGAGGTACGTATGTTAAAGTATATATCGAAATCTGGGGATTCAAGGCTTTCTTTTTTTGTCTGGATAGTTCTTCTAGGAACCTTGGTAGCGGTGGGAATGGGTTTGATGTCATTGGTTTACCCCTTACCGGCTATTGGTCTCAAAGGACTCAAAGGTCCTCTTTATCAGGAGAGCGTGGAACCTCATTCCATTGATCCTGATAGTCTTCAGGGAAGAATAATCAAGGCGGTAGAGATGGTGAGTCCGGCTGTGGTCAGTGTTAGTACCGAAAAAATCGTTGACCTTTCAGGTTTTAGAGAAAGAGACAGGTTTTCCGGGGATCCCTTTGAAGAATTTGAAGATTTCTTCAAGCGTTTTTTCAAGGAACGTTTTCCGGAAAGAGAATTTAAACAGAAAGGACTTGGCTCAGGGATGATCATAAACAAAGACGGTTTCATCTTAACTAATGAACACGTTATCCATGAAGTAGATAAGGACAAAATTAGAGTTACTCTGTCCGATGGTCGAAACTTAAAGGCAGAGATTGTAGAGACCGATAAAGAGTCAGATATAGCTGTGCTTAAGATTGAAGGAAACAACCTACCGGTGGTGACTTTAGGTGATTCCCGTAGGGTTAAGGTGGGGCAGTGGGCTATTGCTCTGGGTAATCCCTATGGCTACGCGCTCTCTCAGCTTAATAAAAAATATGACCCCACCGTGACGGTGGGAGTGATTAGTGCCACGGAAAGAGCTATTCAAGCGGGACGTAAGGAGATAAGAACCTACACCGATCTTATTCAGACCGATGCCTCCATCAACCCGGGAAATAGTGGCGGTCCTTTGGTCAACATCTGGGGAGAGGTCATCGGAATCAACGCTGCCATCCTCAGTCCTTCGGGAGGATCTATTGGTATAGGTTTCGCCATTCCTATTAACAAGGCCAAGCGCATCCTGGAAAGTATCGTTAAATATGGGAAGGTCGCCTGGCCCTGGATAGGGATCTATATGCAGGACCTTACTCCCGAGCTTTCCCAAAAATTCGGAGTTGAAAAAGGAGTCTTAGTGGCCGATGTGATGAAGGGGAGTCCGGCTGAGACCTCAGGAATTCAAGCCGGAGATGTGGTAGAGAAAGTGAATGGAAAAGAGGTCAGTTCGCCGCTTGGGCTAAAAAATGAGGTTCTCAAGGCTGAAATTGGAAAACCCATAACTTTGATGATCATCCGACAGGGAAAAAAGATGGAGATTACCATCACTCCTACCGAGAGGCCTGAGGAAATAAGTCCAGTAAAAGAAGAAGCGGTGGAGGAAAAACTTCTAGGAATAGCGGTTGGCGATCTTACTCCGGATTTGAGGCAAAAGTACGACATCAAAGAAGATGAAGAAGGGGTGGTGATTACCGAGGTGAAAGAGAACAGTCCAGCAGCTCAGGTGGGACTCAGCCCTGGAGATATGATAAAGGAGGTTAATCAACACCCGATTAAGGATTTAGCTGACTTCAAAGCTGCTATACAAGAGGTAGAACCGGGCGATGTGGTTCTTCTCCGAGTACGCCATGGAGTCTGGACCATGTTTGTTACCTTGCCAACACAAAGGTAAGCCTGACCGAGCTATGTGTAAATTTTAAGTAATGTGTGAGATTTTCTGATTTGTGCTTTAAGTTTAGGTGCCGGAATTTCAATAATTTCTCTGAATGGTTATTTAAATAAACCACGGCGGACGAGATATCAGAAAAAAGAGGGGAGCAGGCCCGACTTGCTCGAGTGAAGTGAGAGTCGGCTTTGCCGATCGGGCCGTTGAGGGGAGATATTTTCCCCCTCAAATATCTTGCAGCCTATGGATAATTCATTAAAGAGATTAATAGAAGAGTATCTACGTGAGAGTTGTGAGGAGCTTAAAAAAGTCGAGTTTTTCTCAAAACCCCTTCCTTCCATCTTTATCAATCGGCCAAAAAAGAAAGAATGGGGAGATCTTTCCACCAATCTCCCCTTTTCTTTATCCCAAGAGATGGGAAAATCCACTTCCAGGATCGGAAGACTGTTAACTTCTTACCTAAAGGAAAAAACCCTTTTCTCTCAAGTTGAATTCGTCCCCCCGGGTTTCATAAACTTCTCTATCTCTTCGACTTATTTTAATGAAGTTCTTAAAAAGATAGTTACTCAAAAAGGGGAATTCACCAGGTTCTCTTATGGACAAGGTAAGAGAATCCAGGTAGAGTTTGTTTCAGCTAATCCTACCGGACCTCTTCATGTAGGACATGGAAGAGCGGTTGCCTTTGGGGATAGTCTAGCCTATATTCTCTCTAAGATTGGTTATGAGGTGAAGAGGGAGTATTATGTCAACGACGTAGGGGGCCAGATTGAAAGACTGTCTCGCTCTGTCTGGGCCCGTCTTCAGCAGCTAGAGGGAGAAGAGATTAGCTTTCCCGAAGATGGTTACCAGGGTGAGTATTTAATAGATATAGCTAAAGAAGCCAGGATCAAGATGGGGGATGCATTAAGTGAGGCTGGAAAAACTAAGCCTCAAATGATCTGTTTACTGGGTGAGTTCACCGTAAAGGAGATACTCAGGCAAATCAAAACTGATCTGGACCAATTTGGGGTAAGATTTGATAGATGGTTCTTTGAATCGAGCCTTGATAAAGAAATTCCTAAGGTAATTTCTTTTATGAAGGATAGGGGCCATGTCTACGAAAAAGATGGGGCCCTCTGGTTTAAAACCTCCACTTTTTTACCGGGTGTGAAAGACCGGGTCTTAAGACGGCGCAGTGGGGAATATACCTATTTTGCCAGTGATATTGCCTATCATGCTCATAAATTTGGCCGGGGACTTGATCAAGTTATAGATATCTGGGGAGCTGATCATATTGGATATGTTCCTCGCATGAAAGCGGCGGTGGAAGCCTTAGGCTACTCTAAAGAAGCTCTCAAGATAATTATCTATCAACTGGTGACTTTGAAGCGTGGAGAAAAGAGAATCTCTGCCTCCACTCGTGAGGGAAAGTTTATCCCTTTAAAGGAAGTTTTGGAGGAAGTAGGAAAAGATGCCGCCCGCTTTTTTTTCCTTTCTCGTAGTTGCGACTCGCATCTCGACTTTGACTTAGAACTGGCTAAGAAACAGACTCCCGAGAATCCCGTTTTTTACATCCAATATGCTCACGCTCGTGTCTGCAGTATCCTGGAGAAGGCTAAAGATAAAGGGATAGAACTTAAGAAATTGGATGAAGTTAGGTTTGATTTATTGGCCTCTCCTGAGGAAAGAGAGCTAATGAAGGAACTAGCTCTTCTCCCTGATGAAATAAGGGAGGCAGCGGAAAGTTTAGAGCCTCACCGACTTACCACTTATTTGATGGGATTGGCCACTCTCTTTCACCAGTTTTATACTCGTCACCGAGTAATAAGTGAGAATAAGGAACTTACCTGTGCCCGTCTCCTTTTAATTGAGGCAGTCAAGATCGCTCTTAAAGATACTCTTAACCTTTTAGGAATCACCGCCCCCCGGAAGATGTAACTCTCTCTCGCAATTCCCCACCCTTGACAAAATTTTCAAAAGTGATATAATACAATCAAAAATGAAAATAAAGAATTTAGCAATGGGAAAGACCTTTCCTTTAGAAAGAAAAGATCAGATTCTTGACTTAATTACCCGAAAGGGAAGAATCACTGTTGATGAATTGATAGACGCGTTTAAAGTCAGCGGAGCTACCGTAAGACGAGATCTTGAGTTTCTGGAGCGCCAGGGTTTAATCACCAGAGCCCATGGTGGCGCTATGAGTAAAAGTCGGGTAAGCCTTGAACCGAACTTTTTCGAAGAAAAAGAGAAATTTCTGGAGGAGAAAAGAAGAATTGGCGAGGAAGCTAGTAAACTAGTCGAGGAGGATGAGGTAATATTTTTGGAAGCAAGCACCACTGTCCTGCAACTAGCCAGAAATTTAAAAAACAGAAGAAATTTAACTGTAGTTACCAATTCTTTAGACATCGCCTGCGAACTAGAGGAAAGCAAAGGAATCAATCTAATTCTAACCGGGGGTAACTTAAAAAGAAGGACTCATGCTTTGATTGGTCCCTTGACTGAGACGACACTCTCCCAGATGAGACTAGACAAAACATTTGTAGGGATCAGTGCCCTGGATATCTCTTATGGAATAACTATGGCCACTATAGAGGAGGCAAAGACGAGGAAAGATATTGCAAAAGCTTCCAATAAGGTGATAGTCCTATGCGATCATTCCAAATTTGGCAAGCAAAATTTCGCCTACGTTGGCCCCTTGGAATCGATAGATATCTTGGTTACCGACAAAGGAATACCAGATGAGATGAGGAAAGGGATGGAGAGAAGAGGAGTAGAAGTAAGGACAGTATAAGGACTTGACAATATCTTTCACATATGATAGAATTCGCTCACTAATGAAAAAAGGGAGGGTAAGATGAGTGTGGGAAAGGAAATGAGGATGTCAAGACTATTTAACCCCAAGAGCAAACGTATAGTTTTGGTAACTATGGACCATGGAATTTGCATAAATCCAATGAAAGAGATTAATAACCCCTCAAAAGTTGTTCACAAAATAATAGAAGGAGATGCAGATGCCCTACTTTTAACTCCCGGTATTACCAAATGCGCATATAAAGAATTATTAGGGAGTAATACATCTTTAATGATGCGTATAGACGGAACAGCCACCTCCATAGGGCCGGATTTAACAAATGATGAGCTTATATACTCAGTGGAAGGAGCACTCAGAATGGGAGCAGATGCAGTAGCCACATTCGGTGTTATTGGTGTTCCAATGGAAGCGCAGCTTTCTAAAAAGAATGGTAAGGTAAGTGAGGACTGTGAGATGTGGGATATGCCCCTTATGATTGAAATGATACCTGAGGAGATGCTCCGGCATCAGTTTGCTGATAGAGTGGAGCGCAGGTGGCCATCGGACCCTGAGGTGGTGAAATATTCTGCTCGAGTAGCTGCAGAGCTGGGAGCAGACATTGTAAAGGGATATTATACCGGAGATAAAGATACATTCAGGGAGGTGATAGAGTACTGCCCTGTTCCATATGTTGTTTTGAGTGGCCCTGCTTCTGGTGACCCAGACGTATTATTAAGATTCGTCCGTGACGCTATGGATTGTGGAGCAGCAGGGGTATCTATGGGAAGAAATGTATGGACATATAAAGACCCAGCTTCTCTTGTCCGTGCTATCTGCCAGATTGTCCATGAAAATGCCTCTTTGGAGGAGGCACTTAAAGAATTAGCTAACTAAATCCTCCACTAGGAAAAGTTAAATTTTCTTTCAAAAAAATGAAAAGTGCTTTTTTTTATGGTAAGGAAGATATCCAGATACACGAGATCAATATTCCTAATATAAAGGAAGATGAAATTTTAATAAAAATAAGGGCGTGTGGGATTTGTGGCTCAGATGTTCGTAGTTACTATGAAGGTGTTGAGGGAAGATACAAAATTCCAGTGATTTTAGGACACGAAGTCTCTGGTCAGGTGTTTAAAATAGGAGGAGAGGTTGATGATTTTGTAATAGGGGATCGGGTGGCAGTAGCTCCTATTTATGGATGTGGTAAATGTAGCTTTTGTGTTTCTGGTCAGGAGAATCTTTGTAAGGATGTAATGGTCTTTGGGTGTAACTTGGATGGCGCATTTGCTGAATATATGAAGATACCGGCGCAGGCTATTCAAAGGGGAACTCTGGTGAAAATTCCTGATGAGCTATCAGATGAAGAAGCAGTATTAATTGAGCCTTTTAGCTGTTGCTTACATGGATTACTCAGAGCTAATGTTCAACCGGGAGACACTGTTTTGGTAATTGGTGCGGGACCAATAGGACTTGCTCATACGAAGCTTTTGAGGTTTCTAGGCGCTAGTTACATAATCGCCAGCGACGTGATTGATTCCAGATTGGAGGTAGCAAAAAAATTTGGTGCCGATGTAACAGTTAAATCAAAAGAGGGTAATTTACCCTTAAAGGTAAAGAAATTAACCAAAGGTAAAGGTACCGATAGCGTAATTGTAGCTGCTCCGTCTAAGGAAGCCGTTGAGGTGGGTTTAAAGACAGTAAGAAGAGGTGGTAGTGTAGTTATCTTTGGAGGATGTCCAGCAAATAGCCTAATTCAGATAGATCCTAACTCAATTCACTACTCAGAAATTACTGTTACTGGAAGTATAGACTCTACTATAGATGATTTTCGTAGAACTGTTCAGCTTATTTCTCGGGTAAACTTAGAGCCTTTTATAACTCATCGTTTTCCCTTAGAAGAAGTTCACCAGGCAATGCAGGTAATGAAGGATAAAAAAGGGTTAAAGGCTATCCTTACCTTTTAAAATTAAAAATAGGAGACAATCTATGTCAATGCAGATTGATTTGAAAGAACTAGGAGAGGGAAGAAAGTATCTGTTATCCGGTTCAGTGGGGGGTGAGCTTCCCCTTCTTTTGGTAAATGGAAAAGGCTCTGTGGTTAAGGATATAAATGATAAAGAATACATTGACTGCACTTCTCAGGCTTGGAGCTACAATGTTGGTTTTTCTCATCCTAAGGTAATAGAGGCTGCTATTGAGCAAATTAAACATGGGCTAACTCACTGTAGAACAAGTTTTGAAACTATCCCTAAATTAAGATTGCTTAAAAAGATGGGAGAGACAGCCCCTGGAAATTTAAAGAAGATAAGTTTTTGCCTGCATGGCTCGGTAGCCAATGAAGGAGCTTTAAAGCTTGCTATGATTAATAAACCCAATGCCTTTAAGTTTCTTGCTCCTTATGATAATTACGCAGGAAGAACCTTAGCTACTATAGCAGCATCCTGGCCCTATCCTCCCATTTCTCGAAATTTTGCTCCCTTTATGCAAAATTTTATAAGAGTTCCCAATGCTTACTGTTATCGTTGTCCGTTTGGACTTAAATACCCCGATTGTAACCTTTTGTGTGCTGAATTTATAAAAACTACCTTAGAAAGAGGTGTAGAGCCTGTGGCAGCTTTAATAATGGAACCTCTACAAGCATCGGGAGGTATGATACCACCACCTGAGGGATATTTAAAAAGAGTTAAAGAAATTTGCAACGAATATGGTGTTCTTTTAATTTTTGATGAAGTTCAAACTGGTTTTGGCAGGTTGGGAGAAATGTTTGCCTCTGAGCTTTACGATACCATTCCGGATATACTTACCTTTGGTAAGGGTATTGGTGGAGGATTTCCTTTATTTGGTGTGATGTTAAGAGATGACCTTAAAGGTTATGAGCCTGCTACTCACTCTTTTACCTTTGCTCATTTTCCTGTAGCTATGGCTACTGCCTGTGCTACTTTGGATGTTATTAAAGAGGAAAATCTTTTAGAAAACGTGAGAAAAATGGGTGAGTATATCACTGGAAAACTTCTTCAGATGAAAGAAAAATATGAGCTTATAGGTGATGTGAGAGGTCCTGGTTTAATGATTGGCATTGAGCTGGTAAAGAACAAAGAAACAAAAGAGCCTGCCTGTAAAGAGGCTACTCAATTTATAAAGGAAGGTGTAAAGCGAGGGGTAATTTTTGGTGAAAGTAAATTTCGAGGTGTAGGAAATGTAGTTAAGATAAAACCACCCTTTGTAATTACCAAAGAGCAAGCTGATAAAGTATTAGAAGTTTTTGAAGAGATAACCTGTCTTTTGAGTCCCAGGTAAATAAAATGGAAAAAGTTGAAAAAGTAGCTAAAGAGATGCTCCAGAACGCAACCTGGAGCGTTGAGCAGTTAAACGAAGAAGATATGAAAGGGATGATCGATATTTTCCCTAAAGCAAAGAAAATATTTGTTCTGGGGGTAGGTCATTCTGGTTTGATAGGGAAAGTTTTTGCTATGAAACTCGCTCATCTTGGATTTAACTCTTATGTGGTGGGGGATGTGACTACTCCGGCTTTAAATTCAGGAGATGTTATGGTAGCTATTTCCCAATCTGGAGAAACACCAACTATTATAACTCTTTGCCAGAAAGCAAAAAAGCTTGGTGGCAAGATTAT
>Ga0209986_10000577_pt1 | contig 35540 bp, 31 predicted proteins | sample BlataG_FD_183168 | JGI IMG/M metagenome (GOLD analysis project Ga0209986, IMG submission 183168) | Deep subsurface microbial communities from Black Sea to uncover new lineages of life (NeLLi) - Black_00105 metaG (SPAdes) (version 2) | ecosystem: Environmental > Aquatic > Marine > Oceanic >... | reverse complement strand
GATTACTCTCCTTTCTCAGCTCGACTTTTTCTAATACATTCTTGATCGTCGTCAGTATGCGGTTGGTCTCAAGTGGCTTTTCAATGAAATCATCAGCACCGCTCTTGAGCGCTTCCACAGCCAGCGCTACAGTACCAAACGCAGAGATCATTACAACTGAAACAACTGGGTTGAGCTTCTTAATCTTCTTGAGAACAGTAATGCCGTCCATATCGGGCAATTTTATATCGAGTAGCATTAAATCGATTTTGTATCTTCTGATACTGTCGAGAGCATCTGCTCCGTTATATGCTGTATGCGTTTTGTAACCTTCACCATCAAGAATCTCGCTCAGTATCTCACATATCTTCTGTTCATCATCAACAATAAGTATCTTGAATCGATCACTCATTATTCGTCTTATTCGCAGTGCTGCCTACCGGGAGCTGTATTATCACCACCGTCCCTATATCTTCTTTGCTATGCACTTTTATTATACCGTGGTGTTCATCAACGATTTTCTTAGCGATGACCAAACCCAGACCTGTGCCTCCTGCCTTTGTTGAATGAAAAGGTCTGAATAAATTCTTCAGAACATCCTGGGATATTCCTGTTCCTGTATCTTCAATCTTAATTTCTGCCAATTTAAAGATTTTCTTATCAGCTATCTTTTCACCCAATGAAGTGCGTATAGTCAACGTACCCGTACTGCCCATCGCCTCAAAGGCATTCTCAATGATATTGGAAAATACTGTTATCATCTGATCCTCATCACACCTTATCAACGGCAAATCTTCCGCAAGGCATTTCTCAAGCTTAACAGCCTTTGGTAAACTCGCCTCATGTTTTTTGAGTGTGTCATTTATAAGTTGATTAATATCATTGGGTGCTAAGTGTGGTTTCTCCATAGATAAAATCCTCATAAATTTATCTGTAGTATCTCTTAGCCGCTCGACTTCTTCCAAAACTGAATTTGTGTATTTGTTAAGTGCTTTGGCTTCACCACCGAATTTCTTCTTAATGATCTCCTGGATATGCTGCAGAGTGAGATTGATCGTAGATAAAGGATTCTTGATATCATGCGCTAATCTCTGTGCTAATCCTGACCACTCCAGTATCCTATCAGTATATTCCTTTTTCTTATCTGATCTTCTTCTGAGCTGTTTGTACTGGTAAAACATATAAATGACAATAAGCAGAAGAACCGCCGTAGTAATAGCAAAAAATGGCGATTGGGATTTAATAACTCTTTGTAGCAGCGGTGGACCACTAAATGATAGGAGTGAATGCATAAAAGGTGGTTTCTCTCCTGTAAATACAAGAAGTTTTTTCTTTCTACCATCACGTACGCAACTGAATTGTATCTTCTCACCTTGTTTGGAAGAGTACCCGCCAAGATCCTCCAAATATTCTCCAAGGAAAAGCAATTTGTTCTCTGAAGATTTTGCAATGATTTCATTAGTGCCGTCACCATTCAAATCTGCCACAGCAATCATATCGATCCTCGTGTTAAAGTCTTTCTGTATAATGGGGGTTAAATCACTATTGTAAATCCTTAAAATACCATCGGTGTTGCCAACGATAATCTCTTGTTTTTCATCTCGATTGATATCGTAGACAACCATACCCATATATTTATCACCACTACGAATAAATTTCTTAGTTTTACCATCTTGGGCATTGAGTATTAAAATTTGATTGGGCTTTTCTTTGTTAGCAAGACCTTCGCATTCAGCAACAACTATTTCGATACTATTATCGCCATCCAAATCACCTACCCAGCATAGCGCATCTGTTAGAGATCCACCAATCTCACGCTGCCATAGAATCTTACCTCTTTTAGTGAAAACAATTATGTAAGATTTCGAATCACTGATTCGGTTCACGATACTCCCATTAGAAACTGCCGTGGTGCTGATGACTATTTCATCTTCGCCATCCTTATCAACATCCACAACATTCAAACTTCTCGGCGAACCCCCTATCCAGTAATGCCAGAGCTTATGATTGTTCCTAATATCGTATACCCATATACCACGAGGTTGTAGATCAAAACCTGAATTAACCGTGAAAACCAAATCCTGAGAACCATCGTCATTTGCATCAATCAAGCGAATATCTCCAAACCAACCATCCCAACCTTCTGGTTTTCTGGTATCCTTACCGTGTATCGTTTTAAACTTATTCATAAATTCGCTTCCTGAATAGATATACAACCATATAGTATCATTTTTCTTGCTCTGAAAAACTAGTTCTCGTGGTGGTTTGCCATCTAAATCCAAACATCTAAAAAAATGACAGTTGTCTTCTGGAATATTTATTTGAAAATGACTGATCTGCTTCTGATCAGTGATGTAGTAGCGAAAATCCTTATGTATTAAAAAATCGTCACATCTATCTTCATCATATTCAATGACACACACACCATCTGCATGAAATTCAATCTCACTCTTTATGGATAATTTATTCATGGAAATCCCCAATATTAAGAAATTCAATAGAATTACCGATATTATCATAGCGCTTCCAAGGTATTATAACTCATTCTTCGACTCGGTCAATAATATGTTAATCCCTCTTGAAAAATAACCTGTTTGAAATATCTCGTTTTAAGCGGGGTCGTCATGGATCGAGCATTGGAGACAACATATCAAGGATATCATGGGCTCTGTTTACTTCACACCACTCTCTTATTCTTTCTTTATAATGTTCATAAAATGATTCATTTCTATGTTTTTCAAGAAAATCGTTCAGAAATGCAACTACTTCACCAGTATTTCTGTTTTTCAAATACATACTGGAAAGCTTTAAGATAAGATCAATTTTCACATATTCGTTTCCCGTATAACTGAGAGCTTTCTGATAACAGATCTCGGACGAGTCGTAAGGACCAAATTGCGTATAGAAATCTCCGAGTATGTTCCATGCCATTGAATAAGTTGAGTCCTGTTCAAGAACATCACAGAGAATCTGAAAACATTTATCTTTTTTTTCTGTCTCGAAATACTGCTCTGCCATTTCTGTTTTTAAATACTGTAAATTAGAACCATCAAATTTTCCATTGGCCTCGTCCAAAAGACTGTCAACAACAGTAAATAGTTTCAGATTAATAGCACTGCTAATCAGTATGTAATATTTTGCCCAATTAGATGTCTTACTATTAGATGATAATTTTAATGCCTTTCCAAAATACTCATTTGCCTTATCAATTTTTCCTATTCTACTGAGCGATACTATATAATAGCCAAGATGGAAATAGAAGTGTTCCAAAATTTCAGGTTCTGCCTCAAAGAAATATACCGCCTCATTGAATTTCTTCTGTCCATAACACATATCACCCATGCTCATATACGCTCCTTTATCTATATCAATACGATTCGTGATCATCTTCTTACCAACTGCAATTACCTTCTCAATGCGCTTACTATCAATGACAATATTAATCGAATTGTAGAAATCAATGAAACAATGATAAGCTAAAGAATCATGGGGATATTTTTTTAACCATTCATAACAAATTTCTTCAGCTTTGTCATAATTATACGTATCCTTATAGCCAGTATATTTTATCGCATATAATTGAGATTCAGTAACAAACACAGACAAAAAATCACACAGGATTTCTGTTTTGATCATATCACCAAAATCACATTTTTGCGCAGAAGACGCAAATGGTGGTTTATATCTACCTTCTTCAATAACTCCAACCAGGAGTAATTTCAAAAGCCGACCCTGTAAACCAAGGTCATCACCAACCCGCAAACAATCCCTCAGAATATTAAGTACCTGGGCAGTATCTTCTTGGATGAAATATTCATTTGCCCACGTCGTGTAAAAATCAATAAGGCTAAACATCAAATACTGAGACTCGGGCTTCGAACTAACAGCCTCAACTAATAACTCCTTTGCCTCACAGAATTGCTTGCCATTAATCAAACTGTCAGCAATATGTTTAACGTACATATCTTCAAACAAAGACTGTGTAGATGGCGCGTATTTATGTTCAGAATGCAATTCACAGAAATCTTGGAGAACATCAAACAGACTATCAGAAAATTCATAACCCCATTGGTACATAGTGTCATCAATGACATTTTCGTGTGGGATGTCGATGTTTTTTCGATTGGCTCGCACAGCGCCTTTTGCAAAAGCTATATTTGAAATTGGATTAATTTCTATTCCAAAACGTTTAGTGGATATCAGCAGAGCTCCATAGCGGAATCCAATCAGATCAATCAAACCAATATAGCCGGGCGTAGAAGAACAAAAAACAGGGAAATAGAAAAGCCCATCTTCTTCTGTCTCAACTGAAATATAATCTTTTCCGTCGTGGAAAGTAATATGTACACCGCTATCAGCTTTGATGAAATTGCTATCCTCATCCCATCCAAAAATCGACACCTCGCCGAGCAACAGTATGGAATCCTGCTGTTTTCCTAAATTCTCCACAACAGGTGTAAAATACTCTATGAACGCTGTCGAATCAATAAAAGGCAAAGCCCATTGAGCGCGTAAATTAGTGCTGAATAAAGAAACACTTAACAATAGAAATGCAATCATTTAGACACCTTCATGATAATTTTCCCTTGCGTCATAGCCTTAAGCATATATTGACTATCACTGCTTTACATAGACACTGATCTTATCGGTTGTAGATACCATATTACCTTCAGCATCGTAAATTTCTGCATATACAACATTTTCAGTTCTTTTTGTTGGCGAGGTTTTCTCAAGATACCAACTGCCATCTGAATCTATGGTTCCATTTCCTTGATAATAAGGATGATTAGTCTTAATGAATACTTTGATAGTGAATGGTATGTACTCATAAACAATCGGTATCTCCTTAATTCCCTCAGGGAATTCAGCATAGGCATAAAGTCGTAATCTACCTCTTACTTCTCCTTGCCAGTTTGCTGTATTATTTGTGGGATATGTAACTCTGAATTCCCTTACCTCATATTTTGTCTGCCCAAAATCGCTTCGTGTTCCTGAACTACTTGTCCTTGCCAAATACTGTTCGACTTCAGCACTCCATTTGTCATAAACTTTACCATTTGCCAGAAATTTCACTTGATCTTCTTTGGCTAACCCAGGGATATCTCTAAGTAACGAAATATAATTTCGCCAATTTTCTGGGTCTATGGCAATCTTAATAACAGTCGAACTGCTTTTTGCCCTATCAATTAAATTCGTAAGGTTCTCTTTTGCACCACTTTCTGGTAGATAATCATTAACAACCATCTCTAAACCAGTTAATGGATTAGACATATCCAACACCGGACCCAAAATCGTATCAAGATAGAAGAATCCGAAATCTTTAAGATGTTCACCAACAATAACAGCAATATTCCTTGCGTTTGCAAAAGCTGGGTGATCTTCTTCCCATTCTTTGAACTTCTCATATTTTTGTTTTTCTCTGAGTGCCTCTTGGCGTGCTATTTCACTTCTTACTATCATCTCTGGTGATGGTAGTCCAATACTGCTGTATTTTTCCTGACACATGAGCATTTTTGGAATTATACAAAAAATTATAAAAGCAATAATACTCTTCTGCATACAAACCTCCTTTTACACAAATCTCCATTATTCATTTTATTATTTTTGCTCTCTTTTTAACTCAATAAAACTCTCCAATATTTCAGGTACAATAATGAATGGGTAAATGCCAATAACAATTGGTGTCAGACCTATTCTTGTTAACATCCTTAATTCTTCAGACTTAGCGATAACCTGTGCTATCGGCGGACTCAATGTGTAATAAAAATCAACAAATATCATGCCGACGGGACTAGATAGCAAATAAATATCCCTGAATTCTCTTAATACTTCAACCTCTGGTGCAAATGAGCTTTCATAAGCGGCGGTAGCGATAAAACAGGAGGCAAAAGGATTATCTGGAGATGATGAGCTTATTTTTGTAATGTATATATACTCAATCTCGCCACAATAAGGACATTGCAGCAAGTGAAAATGATAATCCTTGTCATCATTAGAGACTCCCCTGAAATATGCTTCACCCCAAGTTATTTTTCTCCCACACCCAGAGATTCTTTCTCCCATAAAGGTTTTGCCACAAGTGAAAGCAATTGAAGATGAATTATAAGGCGAAGAACCATAATAGTCGCAGTTGTATTTGCCACATTTTGCTTGAGCAAATGATGGCAATACCAAAATCCACATCAGAATAATGACTAAGATACTCGTTGTTTTTGGCATTTGTCCTCCTTATGTTTGTTTATTCTATTCATTTTCATCAATTTCCTTTCGCAATTCTCTAATTTCTTGTCCTAAATCAGATTGCTATTCCAACCGTTATTAATAACCTTCTACTTCTGATGGAAAAAGTTGCTCAATCTTCTTATGACGCCAATATTGTAAGCGTTCAAGTGTTTGTTTGTGCCATTTCTCAAGTTGTTCTAAACGTAAGTCACGGGTTTCTCTGAGTATTTCAAGATAACGGTCTTTGAAATTACAATCAGCCCACTCATTCCTAATTCTCTCGCATTTCTTTTCATATTCACATTGAAGACGATCACAAGCATCATCATATTTTTCATTCACCTTCGCTTCCTTTTCATCAAGTTCGTCTAATGAAAGGCCACCGCCGATTAGCTCCCACCCCATTAAACAATCCTTCATACTTGGTAATATTATCAATCCTGGTGGTATACCAAACACAATTCCACCAAGAATTGCTATAGCGATTAATGATTTCATGAAGCCTCCTATTTATGAACTCGCTGCACCTGCGAGTATCAAATTTCGTCTCTGGCTCAGTGCCGCCATCTGTTAAGATGTAATATCAAACTGGGCTGCTGTCTATTTTAGTAATCCCATGCCCCTCCGGTACCATTACAACTGGGACACTTATATCTTCCAGTTCCTTTACAGTAGATGCACTGATATCCATATTTTATGCCATCACCGCTACAGTGATAACATGCAACTTTGCCCGTACCATTGCATTGACCACACGGAATACAGGCTATGCTTAAGAGACACACACATAAAATCATGATTCCAATACACGCTCTAATCCTAGAGTTTTTCATTCTTGCCTCCTCTCTTTCCCCTGTTTTTCGTAATCTCATCGCACAACTACCATTTTTCTGGTATTCGTAAAATCACCTGCTTTTAACCGATAGAAATATACACCGTTGGAGAGGCTTTCGTTTGAGAATTCACCTATATCCCAAGTTACTTTATGAGAACCAGCATTTTGATGTTCATTGATCAGAGCAACAATTTCTTTGCCGTTGATATCAAAAATTTTTAACTCAACATCGCAAGCTTCTTTAAGCGTGTAATCAATGCTCGTTATTGAACGAACCGGATTCGGTGCATTTTGTAACAAATAAGAAGTTAAAGGCTGTAAACAACCGGGATTCTCCTCAATGCCAGTCAGTGTAATGTGAATATCAAAATATCCGCTCTGATCATTGTTTGCGATAACACAAAAACCGTAATGGTCACTGTGCGTCACTGTGCACCAAAATTCTTCATCCCCACCGTTATTTCCTATGTTCGCAGATTGTGCAATAGCGCCTTCTCTATTATGGTAATAGGGTTGCCCATTAGAATCGAAAAGAAAGATATCTAAGTCCACCGAACCGGAAGTTATATCGCAATGGAAAAAATAGTCATCTGGAGTAAGATATACATCCCAAATTTCAATTACATCTCCCGCTGGCCATTCTATGTTTGTGTTGTGTCCAACATTGAGGACTTCGGTATAGTCTTCATATTCTACCGTAGCAGGTCCAGAGCCATCATAAAGTTCAGCTATAATACCATACCATCCATAAGGGGCATGGTTATAGTCAACCACAACAAAATCCAATACACCTTGGTCATTAGAACCAGCGACCCAATTAGCAAAAAGTGTATCATCATAAAGCCATACATCCCAATCTGGTAAGTATTGGCCGGAAGAACGTACTCCGATAGCTGCCCAATAAGTATTGTAATAGCTTTGAAAATATTTGAACTGTATTGTAGAAGAAACTGTAACAGCTTCATCAGACAATAACTGTGGCAACTGTGCCCAAACCGGGATAATAATTAGTAATATCATAAACAATAATCTCTTAAACATCTGTCTCTCCTTTCAATTTTATTTTCTTATTTTCTCATTTTCTCAAGAAAGTAAGAAATATTTAACCAAACATAGCAGGTGGGCGGGGCTTTGCCCCGCCCCAGATTCTTACGGATTTTATAATTCTCTTTGTTTCTCTCTTCGTATTTCTTGCCTCTTGCTTCTGTCTTTCACCGCACTATCACCATCTTCTTCGTGGCGACAAAATCACCCGCTTTAAGCCGATAGAAGTAAATACCATTTGCCAATTGTTTTTCAGATACATTCCGAATATGCCAATTCACTTTATAATATCCAGGTTTTTGATTTTCGTCTACTAACACTGTAATCTGTCTGCCTGTTACATCATATAATTTTAGTTCAACTTTACAGGTCTTAGGAATTGCGTACTTTATTACAGTTTTTGAAAGTACCGGATTGGGATAATTCTGGTTGAGGCTGAAGACTATGGGTTGGCCAAGACCTATTGCTTTATCAGTTTCTTCGATTCCATAAGGTGCATGTGGTTTGGTCCAATATCCAATGTGAGCAATGTAATTGCTGCTGGACAATTTACCAATGAATGATTGACTCACACTACCACCCATAATATATCCACTCGAAGTAATCTTTGAAACACCACCATTATCAATGACATAGGATTTCAAGATGTAGGTTTGAGAAAAGGTTAGTGTTACTAAGACGAATAATAATATCGTTATGTGTACTTTGTTCATTATTCACCCCCTATCTTACTTTTCTTCTTCTAATTCTTCTAATTCTTCGTCAATTACTGCATTCGGGAATCTTAAATAATCCGTATCTTTTCTATTCGCTACGACTCGATATGTAAAAGATGCATTGCTTGTACCATTTTGCAGTTCGTATACATCAAATCCAGTCTGTCCTGTTTTCACATATACACCATTGCAGTCATCATTAAGTTGAACAAATACTTTCATTGGGTGATTTGTGTCAGTCTTGATGCAGTCTAAGAACAATGGGTCAAGTTCAATATGGCAGTGACCATTAATCAGTTGACCTTGACCGAAATCTTCGAAATAAGGTTCGGGGCATTCTGAGGCAAAGAGAACCTTGTTGCCTTCACGGGTAGGCATAACACACGAGACATTGCCAACTCCATAAACTTTGTAATTTGTCCCGCTTATCTGAGCTCCAAGATAAGCCCAGCCACCGCCGTTAGAATTGCCCCGGACTCCGCGTCGATCACCAGAAGAATTATATGCATAACCACTTACACCGCAAATTCCTCCCTGACCATAAACCCCGTAATTTGTACTGCCTGACCCAGTGGAATAACCAACGACGCCTCTATCACCACCGTTACCATAGATTCCATTATCATTACCGTAACCAGTGACGCCATCATCATTACCGCTACCATAGACCCCATCAGTTGTATTTGATTGGCCAAAAACACCGTAGCCGCCTTCGCTAACAGCCCTTAAGGCATGACCTGTGCTAGAGTTGTATACTCTAAGGATATAACTTGTAGATGAACCTTCCAAATTGCAAGGAATTCTATGTCTGGGTTAGGATATGTACCAGATAGATCCCCACCAGCCGCCTGTCCTTCATTCACATATCTACCATCACCCCAAGAAGTATTGAATGCAACAGCATCAGCACTGACGCTTATTCCTGTACCTTGTCCCACATGCAATGTTGAGCCTGAATAATATAAACCGTTTCCTGCACCTGGGAGACTTCCTGTTTCATCCACACGTGGTTGCCAGGCATTGTTATAATACTTTAGAACATAATTTGCTGGGGGGTTTGCTGCAGAAACAGTTTTTCCTTGTATTTTAGCTATTGTAGGATTTGGATATGTACCAGATAGATCCCCACCAGCCGCCTGTCCTTCATCAATGTAATCTGCGCTGTTTGGAACTTCACTCCAGTGGTGACCATCAAGCCTATCTGAATTATATGCCCAGTCACTTGAATCTGACTTCCCCGCTGAATAAGCCCAGCCAACACTTGTAATTATAATCGGCGGCATAGTCTGGCCATTTATTACCATTCGCAGTGTACGGTAAGTACCACCTGTGAAAACGCTGGGATTAATCGGCAGTTTGCCTCCTATGAGATAATTAAATAACCCCTGACTGCAATAAACAGTATCAACTTCCGGACCCCACATCAAATTACCGCCAGAATAAGCATCGTATATACTAAATGTAATTGGGACACTTCCATTAATAGGATTTGGAGGGTTGCTGTCATCAGTTAGATAGCCCTGAATATTCATGCGGGTATGAACACCCCTACCATCATCCGTAGGTTCAACCTCTTCCACTTTTATGACACCAATATTGGATTTGCTCTGTACATCACTTACATCACCCTTTTTTACATTAACATCGGGACGACTTAAATCCTGTGCCCAAATAAAGGCACAGCCGATTATTATTGATACACATATGAGTTTTTTAAGCATGTTTTTTCTCCTTTTCTCAGCCGTGGGCTGAGATTGATTCAAACAGATTTACCCCGTTAGATAATTCGACCCAAATTAGAATAGAATTGATTTTCTCCCACACACCCCGTAAGATTATTCATCCCGAGTGATAATCTTATATCTAACGGGATTGATGCGGATGCAAACGGATCAGGAACACTTCTCCCTTTCTCCACTGCACCCTTGCTCCGTTGCTTTCTTTGTGATAGCGTCGCCTCCTTATTTCTGCTTTACAGAAAATAAATTCATCATTGACTACCCCATAAGAATGATTATAATTTGGTTATGAATAAACGACCCATAAATCATCCTTATATAACCCGTGCAAGTAAAGTTTGTGCCGGAGAGCCAGTAATAAAAGGAACCAGAATTCCTGTAAGAATTATTTTTCGCCACTACGAATTTGGAAGAAATCTAGAGGAAATCAAAAGGGAGTTTCCATCAATCAGTTTGGCACAAATATCCGATGCACTCAGTTATGCTTTTGACCACACTAAAGAAATTAGAAGATCAATAATCGAACATGCGGAGGTTTTCTGTCAGAAAAAAGCAAAGAAAAAATCTTTTGCGCATTCTTAATAGATGAATGTGTGGTTGAAGGACTTGCGGCAACATTAAGAGAATACGGATACGATGCATTGAATGTACAGGAACTCGGTCTAAAGGGAATCACTGATGAAAAGTTATTGGAAATTGCAGCGAAAGAGCAGAGAGTTGTATTGTCACATAATACCAAGCATTTCATCGTTCTTGCAAAGAAGTGAGCTGAGAGAAATAAACTTCATTACGGAATTATTTTAGTTGATGAAATTGAGTTCGGAAGATTATTGAGAAAAATCACAAGTTTTTTACAGACTGTAACTTTTGATGAAATGAAAAATCAGGTTCGGTATATATAATGCAGGCACTGATACAATTTAGTTATTATATCATTGGGTCATTAAGTCATCTGTCATCGCTTACAAATAACTTGTCAAAGAACAACGCAACAATATCATTGGCGCACTCCATATACCCGACCCGCTTCCTTGACACCACGAGTGGTGTCACTCCTTGTAATATCTTTTAGTGTCACCCCGTATACTGATTCGGTTCTATTTTATTATTGAGCAAGATTCGTGCCAGAATGGACAAAGGGCATAGAGCATGGAGCAAAGTGGTGAAATTTAAGAGGATTCAGGTGAAATCCTGAAGGATTAACTCCAAGATTCTGGAAAATGTTGCACCAATGCAACGAATTCTATTGGCTCATACACAAAAATTTATAGTTAAATTGTGGCAAATGCAATGCAGGACGAGCACAAATGCTCCACTCAACGAAATTATAATTGTTGCACCAATGCAACTGAAATGATGTCAAATTGCAACATTTCTAAAACAATGTCTTTAAAGGCACAAAAATATTAGAAGAAAGGGGTCGTATTTACGTATAATTCCCCACAATATTGGAGGTAGAACTACTCACGTTTTGGCTTTCTTCGCTTTTTCTTCTTTCCTCTTGTCTTTTTGTCATATATGGCACAGAGTTTAAGGTGGCAACGAACCAAATTTGCCCATCTCCTTTTCTAATTCAAAGAAGTCAAGAGTTAGATGCTTAAGTCTTCGAAACATCTATTTGTAGTTCGCTAAGAGGTGGCAAGTTTTATTTGCCGTGATACTATGTCATTTCAGGATCAAATACTTTTATCAATTTCTCGATGCCTTGTTGCATTTCCTCCCCGCTGCCTAAATGTCTGCAAAATTCGAGAGCATTCGCAGATAATCGTTCAGTGAGTTTCGGATTTGAAATCAGCGTTCGGATTGCCTTCTCAATAGCTTTGGCACTGCGTGGTTCAATCAGCAAACCATTATACCCATGGCAGATGATTTCGGGGATCGCGCCTACACTGGTGGCAAGTACTGGAAACCCATAACAGAGAGTGAGTTATAATAGTTTCTGTCTTCTACGGTACCCACGATGTAGCTTTTGAAAGAACAATCTTTTAAATCCCTGAAAGCTTCAATTAAATAACGATAACCCTTTCTTTTATTTATTGCACCTATAGAAAGAAAATTCCAGTGTTTTTTATACTGGTAATTGCGTTTTATGTCAGGATGACATTCGATGTCAACCTTTGGACGGATGATGATAATTTTCTTTTCAACTCGTGGACCAACGAGATTGATCTATCATTGACTTTTTATATAAATTGTATAATATTGTTTGATAGAATCAAACCTGAAGAAATATTTTGTTACAAAAACATGAAGAATTTGATAATCATACATAGGGATTTGCAGCATTTGTACACAGGTGGACAATACCAACTTGCTCAAATTATTTCTTTTTACAAAAGGAAAAACATCAAACTGCGAGTCATTGACTGCAGCGCTTTCCCTGAGAAGGTGAAAAATAATAGACTATTATTTGTTCTTTATTTCACAAGATACTTTTTGCAGCATAGAAAGAACATCTTCACTTTCACTGACCACAGTACTCACTTCAGGCTTCTTGTACCTTTATTCATTAGTCGCATGTTTGGCAGCAAATATGGATTAAATTGCCTGCAGACATTTCATAATTTTCGAAGAAACATCATCGTGCGATGGTTTGAATTTATCTGTGAATACCTTTTTCTACATTGTGCTTCACTTCACATTTTTCCGAGTGAACCCGCAATTAAATATTTCCGACTATTTCACATAAACCATAAAACGAAATCAATTGTGAATCCAGCTGCAAAAATACTATGTAAAGGAAAAGTAGAATTCCGTAACCAAGTAAGAAACCTCATTTTCGTTGGCCAGGTTAAACAGTGGAAAGGATTAGATATTCTCATTCAAGCATTAAGTAAGCTAAAACATCTAAAGCTAAAGCTCGATGTCATCGGTTTCTATGATTCTCAGTCTAAATATTATCAGTCAGTAGTAAAAATGATACAAGAAAATAACCTGGAGAGAAATGTGGTCTTCCATGGTAATTTATCTCCTTCTAATCTTGCTGTTTTATATAAGAAAGCTGATATTTATATCTTATCATCTCGTTATGAAACCTTTGGCATTGTTTTGTTGGAAGCGATGTCCTTCGGACTGCCCATCATTTCATCAACCATACCTTCGGCAAAACAAATCCTTAAGAATATGATCAACGGTATCTTTTATGAAACAGAAGATCCGGAAGCACTCGCACAAGCGATTGAAACTCTGTCAATTAATAATTCCCTAAGAAAGCAAATTCACAAAAATAACCTGCGAGCGAGTGTAAAACCACGAACATGGGAAATGGCTGCGGAGGAAACATTCAGTGCAATTGAAAAATTTTTAATAGACTGAATCACAACGTTCTTCAGCAAGTACAGTTGTGTCACTTAAATCAATAAAACCAACTAAAATTTAATTACCCCAAAATGCAACTGTCGATGTGTTAATCAAAAAGAGTCCTAATCTGATCAATAGCAATTTTGTTATTGTACTTAGCCACTTCTGAAATCCTCTCTCCACATCTTTCTCCAATTTCTTTCCTTAAATTCTTACTATTAATTATTCTTTTCACTGATTTTGATATTTCTGATGGTGTATCAGGTGCAGAAACGCATAGATATTTTGCTAAAAACGGATCCTCAGAAACCAGATAAATATCGGGTGTGGTTAATACAGGTACTTTAAGAGCCATCCGTTCGCAAACAGCATAATTGAAGCTTTCGCCAATTGTAACTTGGAGTGAAATGTCCATCGCTGAAATTAAACCGTAATACTCTTCTATTGGCAACCATCTGTGTCTTATGATTTGTGACGATATGGTTTCTATAATACCGTGAAACTGCTCTGCATCAAAATTTATATGAAGGTGGCCGTCAAGTTCAGCCATTTTGAATGCCAATATTTGATTCAGAACATTCTTCCCGTATCTTAACCTGCAGAAGAGATCAACATTAATACCAGACAAATCTTTTTTTGTAATGTTCTGGTAAGGACTGAGGTTGATACTGAATGGTAAGAATGTTGCATTCTTTACAAAATAGCCCAACGAATCATAAAGTCGTCGGTGCATCAAAAAGTATTTTATCTTACCTTTCTTAAAACAATCAATAATTCGGATAAATGCCCGACGTTCTCCCGGAGTCATCTCCAATTGACCCAAACTACTGCACCAAATAAAAGATGGACGAATTCCCTTTTTGTTCAGCTTCTCGATAACTGCTTCATATAACGGGCCAAAGCTTGCGAAAATAACATTCTCGCCATATGGGAAGATTTTATTGATAGACACGCTTTTTAATCGCCGTGAAATACTATAATATATCCTTCTCATTTGTATGTGTTTTTTAAAAATAGGGAATATCAGATATTCTAATGGAATAAAATCACAATCGATAATAGATTTTAAAATTGTCTGATGATTGCGTAATGCACTAGCTGCACCAGGGCAACCAAGTGGCGTTGATAAAAGTAGTTTTTTACTCATCACGCTTACTCCTTTTCAAAATCTTGAAAAAACCTCGTATTTTGACTATCTCATGCCATTTCGGAACTAAAACATCAAAAATACTCACATGCCACAGCTTTGTGAATATAAATAAACCAACCAAGGCAGAAGTTATGTATGCGACTGATGAAGCAATTGCAGCACCCAATGCTCCCATCCGTGGGATAAGTATTATGTCAAGTACAATGGTTTCTACAAAAGAAAATGCCACCATCAAAGTTCCCAGCTCAGGCCTCCCTGATCCTTGAAAATATGCACCCAGGATTCTTGTTACTCCAAGTGCAAGAACTCCAGGAAGAAGCACATACATTAATAAGACAGATCCCTCGAAAGCAGTCCCGAAAAGTGTAACTATAACGAATTTTCCTAACAAAGCAAGTAGTAAAACCAATATTGTTGTGCTAAAAAGCGTATTTCGAAGAACATATGACGTGAATTTCGCTGCGTCTTCCTTTTTCTTATCAGCAATCCAAGGAAAAAGGACCGTAGCAGCTGCAGCTGGTAGATGCCAAGGTAGTTCACCAACTGCAACAGCCATTGCATACAAACCTACGTGGTAGGGATTTAAGAAATAATTCACAATGAAAATATCCAGACGCTGATTTAGATAACTAAAGACAATCCCTAATTGAGATCGCACACCGAAGCTGTACGATTTCTTGAGTAATTTCAGATCAATTGCAGTACCTGGCCTGCCATACCCAAACATGAAGACCATACCTAACACAGTCAACACGACAGTGCCGATGATGATAGAAATAACACCACCAAAAAGTCCATAAATTGGAATAAAAATTATTTGCATGAGGAAAAGCAGTAGAGCTTGGAGTATTACAAAGATATTGAACTTGTAGATCGCCCGCTGACCGAGCAGAATAGTTCTTATATGTTGATTCATAAAGGCAAATGGTATTAAAACCAATATAATATAGAAATACTGTACGGTGATTCCTTTTAGAAGGCTCGAAAGCAACCATGTTTTGACTAGCAGAAAAAGTAGAATACATATTGCTGACATAAAAGCTGTTTGGTAAACAGCATTGCCAAAGACTTTCCTATGTGAACTTCTCTTACTGCTAATGAAATATACGTTGGCCTCATCAACCCCAACCATACCAATCATGATGACAATCATCACAAAACTCATCAAAAGAGTCAGAATACCTTTGCCAGAGGGTCCTAAATACCGCGCAATTATTATGTTGCTTCCAGCAATGAAGAGTAGTTTTAGTATCTGGTTTGCATAGGTAACGAAGGATTTTTTTAGATAATCAATCATATGACTCTCTTTTGAGGTCAGTAATCATCAGGTCAATGATTAATACTGAAATAATCAAGATAATATCTGATCAACGTTAATATTAACTCCATTTCACTAAAAATACTCATTTAACCTGAAAAGTCAAGTAAAAAGGATTAGAATTACATTAGATATTTCGCTTTAAAGGCCAAAATACTTTATTGACAAATATTTGTATCTGATTATAATCTGCTTCGACCATGATTAAGAAGAAGGAATCATCGTTGGGGGATTATCTTGATACGATCTTCAAGCACAGAAAATTGATCCTCCGAAATGTTATCACTATTACAATAACCGCAGTAATTATAAGTCTCCTGCTACCTCAAAAATTTACTTCAACAGCAACTATGCTGCCTCCTAATCCTGAACAAGAAGCGATGTTTGGCTTCATGCCCGCCATGTTATCAGGTAATCTTTCAAGTAGTTTTTCAGGTATGCTTGGCGGAATGGTCCCAGGAGTTACAACACCATCTGATCTCTATGCCGCGATAATGCAAAGCAGCAAGATCAAACGTGAAATTATTGCAAAATATGACCTTAAAAGTATTTTTGAAGCAAAAACAATGCATGATGCCTACAAGACATTGGACGAAATCACCAAAGTTGACATCACTCCAGAAGGTATTGTTTCGATAAGTATTACATATAAAGACAAGTACTTGGCAACGAATATTGCTAATTCTTATGTTGAAGAACTTGATAAATTCAATACACAAACAGCAACAACTGTAGGTAAAAGATACCGAATTTTTATTGAGAAAAGATTAGACGAAACCGAGGATTTGCTTGCAAAAGCAGAAGAAATGTTACGAGAATTTCAGGAAAAACACCGTACCGTTGCTCTTGATCTTGAAATCCAAAGTGCAATAGAAACCATCGCTGAATTGAAAAGTCAAATAATTCTCCTTGAGGTTAAGAAAGGTGCATTGGTTTCATCCTCTCAATTAAATAATCCCTATCTATATAATATCAACAAAGAATTACGTGAATTTAAGAAACAACTTTCTAAACTCGAAACAGGCAGTAATCAGGATAGCAAAAATGGATTCGGTATAGGATTTTCCGTTCCTATTTCAAAACTCCCTGAAGTTACATTAGTGTATGCACGATTGCTCCGTGACGTTAAGGTTCAAGAAGCTATCTATGAACTGCTAATACAGCAATATGAACAAGCAAAAATTATGGAGTTAAAAGATACTCCAACAGTTCAATTTCTTGATAAGGCGGGAGTACCCGAAAGGAAAAGTTATCCTAAGAGATCGCTCATCGTAGTATTTGCATTTTTCTTAGGTGTCGTTGTAAATATCCCGCTTGTATTCTTTCTTGATTACCTCACAGATATTGATATGCACCCTGAAAAACACACTTATGCAGTGAAATTCATTACAAATATATCTCATGATATTAGAGAACTGAAAAATCTTCTAGAAAAAGTCTTTAGCAGCAGAGAACCCTAGGCCCATTACTACAAATAAGTTATCATATCAGAATGCCATAATGCACAAGAATGTAAGTTTCATAGTCTTTCTGTCTTTTGTTCTTCAAATCGCATTAATTTTTCTTTTTGTAGATGGAAAAATTCTCTTAGCAATTGGTGCTCTTTTTGGTCTTGTCTTTTTCTTATATACTGCATTCTCGATTGACGAAACCTTTCTGGCTCTTGCTTTTTACATTTCAGCCTTACCAATGCTTGAATATCTTGGCAATTTCCCTGGTATGCCGATTGGCTTCACCTGGTATATAGCTTACCCACTCTTTGGATTGTTGGTCATTTATTGGATAATCTACTTATGCAAAAATAGTGAAGTTATTAAATTCAACCAAATGGATATTGCTGTACTCATATATTTATGTGCTATGTCGTTGGCTTTAATAAATGGATTATTTCGATCATATGACCAGAAGACGCTTCTTTATGACTTTATGCCAGCATCATTCTTTTTAGGATACTTTATCTTTATATATTCTCCTTTAAAGCATAAGATCAAATGGCTTTATACAATCTTACTTATTTCTTCCATTCTTATTAGTTTTCAATTTATAAGTGCTGTTACTAAATATAAAAGCATGATTGTACTTTTCCGTATTGTATCTAAACACATCCATATTGCTCAATTTGCCATTCCTTTCTTATTACTTACGCTTATTTATTCACAGTCCAGACGGAAAAAAATTATTTTTTCAGTCTTTTTAATATTGAATATCTTGGCGGTTTTCTTCAGCCAACAGCGTGCGCTATATGCTTCCACTGGATTAAGCATATTGTTTCTAACAGTCATTTTCTTTTATACTCGCCGAGCGTGGATTAAAAATAATTATACCAAATTCATATTTATCATCGGTGGTATACTCACGGCGGTCATCGTGACAATAGCTGTTCTGCAAATTATAACTAAGGGCAAATTTGTTATAACTCTTTATTCGCGTTTCTTCATTTTTCTTAACCTAAATCGTTTGAGTAGCGATTCTTCTTGGCAGGTAAGGTGGCGTGAAATCAAAGTTGTTCTTGATGATCTTAAGCATTTTTGGTTATTTGGCAAAGGATTCGGAGTTTCCCAAGTAACTAGATTCCGTTATGTTACTCAAATAACTGTTGATAATTCTTATGTATATTTAATATGGAAAACAGGTTTTGTTGGATTATTTAGTTTTCTTTATGTATATTTTATGTTTTTTAAACATGGGTTAATTGCTCTCACGAAATCTCTTACAACAGATGAACGGATTTTCGTTATAACCGCACTAGTTAACGCAGCTGGTCTCATGATAGTAGCACAAACGAATGCATGTATTGCAACCTATCGTTTTATTTTTGTTTGGGCGGCGTTGTTTGCATGTACTGAAGTTATCTATCGCAAATATTGTGTGGCTAAATCGTAATAGGAATAAATATTCTTACAAAAGATGCTCATTGCACTTATTTATCAAACAAACATTGAGTACTTTTAAATATCCACATTGGATAGAATGCTCAGCAATTTTCGTTTTATTATTGACTGAGTTGTGCGCTAGACCTCATATTGGGGAAACAAATCAACATTGTTTCCTTTCTGTAAATAACCATCCTTTTCTTGTATTGTCCATAGAAGACCACAGAACTACTGGTTTCAAAGGTATAATTAATGAAGAATATCTAAAGACAGCAAAACAACTATGTGCGAATACAATAAGTGTAACATTCCGCTGGAGTTATTTCGAAAAAAATGAAGGGCAGTATGATACAACTATTTTAAGAAACATCAAAATAGCAGCTGATAAATATGATTTGAAAGTAATTATTATTTGGTTTGCTTCAAATTTAGGTGGTCATGGTAACAGTGTACCAACTTTCATTCTTGAAGACACTATAACCTACATACCATATACAAGAAGTGATGCTTCATTTGCTACAAGAACGGTTGGACTTAGTACAGATCGGATTTATTGCTATTCTTTTGACAAAGAACATACGAATTTTCTTTTAATAAAGGAACAAATGGCTTTAAAAGCCTTAATGAACTGGATCCGAAAAAATGATTCTGAACAGACCTTCATAATGATCCAGTTAGAAAATGAGGTATGTGTACATCCAGAATTATGGCGTCCGTGGCCTCCGATTGAGTTACCGCAGCTACAATTATCGCAAGAACAAGATGAAATTTCATGGCATAATCCCTTTCATGTTCAATCCTGCAGTCTTCATATTCAGGCATTTGGGACGCCGGGAAATATCAATAAGTTAACTTATATCCTATCAGATACTACTGGTAATGATTATTGGAGCGGAGACATCAAGCTTGCTAGTATACATGAATTACGTATTGGTGGCGAATTTATTGACGATTATTGTCAATTAAAAATAAGAGTTAATAAATTAAAGGCTGAAAAATTAAATATCTCTAACACAAGAATTACACCTATTGCTGAACGATGTCATTGCACAAGATGCAATAGTATCTATTTCGATCAAAACTATACATCTGATCAACAATATCAACAGGATATGTTTCTTAACTATATTAAAAGCCTCGCTGGGGTTATTGCGGAAATTGATAAAGATTTTCCAGTGTACCTTAATGTTCTCATTAATTTCGATGCAAAAACACGTCTTGGCAACCCCTATCATAATCCAGAAAAGTGGTTGAGATCAATTGCGGATATAGATTTTGTGTGTCCAGATATATATTTTGAATCCAAGGTGCCAGTAATTGATAGTTTCGCATTCGGCAGAAATGTCATTTTCATTCCGGAGGCAGGACATTCAAAGACGTCTAACAAACGTGAAGATTTGAGTGCTCATTCGCTCATTTTTCATATACTGGCGGAATATCGTGGCATAGGAATTCAGATATATGATTTGCGGAGTGAAAATTACGGACTTATATCGAGTGATGATACGTGGACTGAAAGCGCCTATTTACTTCGCAATAGTTATTCCATAATAAAGTTGCTACCAGAAAAATTATTCTATGAACAAAATAATTTATTTGGTTTTAGAAATATTGAAAAGAAAATTTTTCATCTCGATGAAACTAAATTGATACTTGAATCTCTTTCTGACCCAACATACGCCAGGGGTATTATTATTTATGACAAAAAGATGTTAATAATATGTGCTATAGAGGTAGAAGTAACTATAGACAAGCATCTCTTTCAATCTAACGATTTAGTTCTTGAACGTGGTTACTGGTTGAATAACATTTTTATTCCCCTGGGTCCGCCGAAATTAGGTACTATTAAAACAAATGGTAATATGGTTAAAATACGCATGGATATTGATGATTTTTCCGTACCTGAAGTCTTTGATGTCAACAATAATCAGTACTGCATACGGATTACGCAGCGCTAATTTGATTCCAAAAATAAATTGACTTAGCATTATAAATAAATATAATAAGCAATGGTGAAAAATAAGAATGATAAAAAGTACCCATATGTTTCTATTGTATTGCCAATACGTAATGAAGAGGATTATATTGCCGGCTGCCTTGATTCAATACTCGATAATGACTATCCACATGAGAAATATGAAATTTTAGTGGTTGATGGCATGAGCACTGACCGTACAAGGGCAATTATGCAGGAATATACAAAACGTAATAGCAATATTAAATTAATTGACAATCCTCGAAGAATCAGGGTTACCGCAAACAATATAGGAATTCGTGCGGCTAAAGGTGAGATCATTATAAGCATGGATGCGCACACTCTTTATGCGCGTGATTATATCCGCCAATGTGTTATAACTCTGCAAACTAGTGGGGCAGCTAACGTTGGTGGACTCCAAAAAGCCGTAGGTAATAGTTATCTAACAAAGGGCATTGCCTTAGCAGTAAGTTCACCCTTTGGTACTGGGGATACTGAATTCCGTTATCTTGATAAAGAAAAATTTGTGGATACTGTCTATTTAGGTACCTGGTATAAAAAAACACTCGAGGAAATTGGTCTTTTCAATGAAGATTGTGGAAGAGCCGGTGACTATGAACTGAACTACCGTATTCGCAAGGCAAATGGTAAGATTTTACTCTCACCAAAGATAAAATGTCATTATTTTGTTAGAGGTTCATGGTTTAAACTTGCTAAGCAGTATTTTACAAACGGAGTTTGGCGGCTTTTTATTATAACCACTCACCCTGATTCAATACGCTGGCGACATCTGGCGCCACCATTACTTATTATATGGTTACTGCTTTCTCCTATTTTGCTGATTTTTGTTGTCAAATTATGGTGGGTACCCATAGCATCGTACCTGCTTTTCACTATTTTCTCCTCCCTGCGTATTTCATTATCAGGTGGGATCAAATTTTTCCCAGTACTCGTCCCAACCATGTGGATTTTACATATTTGTATGGGATTGGGTATGTTAAACGGGGTCTTTAGATTTGGTATTCCAAAAATTAACTTCAAAACAATATTAATGGATATTTTTGGCAAAAAATCTTTTTCCTAGTATCAATAATACACCAGTCCTATAAATACACCTGCTAACCCTGTTGTATCACTCTGTAGGGCACTGATGGATTATTTTTACAAAACCTCATTGTAAAGTTGTATTGTTTTATGTGCGGTTTTTGCCCATGAAAATTGTCTTGCTCGTCCAATCCCCAATTTTCTCAGACGTTCCCTTTCTGATCTATGCTGCACCAAATTAAGCATCGATTGTACCAATTGATCAATTTTGTGGGGATCTATTTGCAATGCTGCATCCCCGGCTACCTCTGGCATCGAGGAGCAATTGGATGTTATTACCGGCGTTCCCAGGGACATAGCCTCCAGAATTGGTAGCCCAAAGCCCTCATAGAGTGATGGATATACCAATCCGATTGCGTTCTTATAAAGACAAACCAGGGTTTTTTCAGAAACGATATCAAGGAAAATCAGTTTTCCCTTGAGTTTAATTTCTATATTACTAAATCGGTAATTGTTATAATGCGCACCGGCAAATACAAAATAAGGACACTTTTCTCCCAGGATTTCCATTAATATCTGATATGCTTTAATCATGAAAGGTATATTCTTATGTGGCCGGTTGTCACCAACAAAAAAGAAATAATCTCTATTCCTAACAGCTACTGGTAACATGCATTCAGCTTCAGCGAGTTCCATTGGAATAGTAGCAGATTCGTGTATGACTGAAATTTTTGCTTCATCTATGCCAAGATCTATAAGATCCTTTTTGGTAGAAGCTGATATGGCAATTATTTTCCTTGCTCTTTTTGCGCCGCGACTAATAATCCAACGATAGTACATAATCTTCAAACGATTATTAAAAAATTCTGGGAACAATGTATATTTTAGGTCGTGTACAGTCACAATAGCTGGTATTTTTATTCCAAAAGCGGGCAAGTATGAGCTTGTGCAATGGTAAAGATCGTATTTTTTCACCGCTTTACGCATTTTCAATATTGCTATTTCACGACGAGGTCCAATCACGGGCATTTGCATCGAGAGAAATGTCAATCGTTTTTTATTCAGATAGAAAAGTGGATGGTCTTCAGGTAAATTTAACTGGTGTAGTACTGTAAAATGATAATCGCATTCCGATAATAGGGCATTCAGTAAATAGTAGCTATATTTACCTAATCCAGTCGTGAATGATACAATTCCTGTTGCATCAAAAAAAATTCTTCTCATTAGCATCTTGACGTTAACCAGCTGATATGCTTAGAGACTATGATTAATTCAAGAAAAAATCGTTTTTTAGAAAAATTACATAGGTAAAGAAACATATAATAATAAATTTTTTGACTAATGGATGTAGTCAAGTATTCAAACACTACAAGAGTTATTTGTCCCACAATGGATTAATTATACTAATAATCATTATTGTGTCAATGAATGAAAGTAAAGATGTTAATAATACCTTAAATAGTTCATAACCTGATTTCAAAAAAGAAATATAGGAATATCCTTGGTTTACTAACACTTACGCTTTGAAGCAATGCTATAATAGTGAAGCAAAAAAGATATGTAGCTTCACAGCAATCGGGGATCGGAATAACTAAATAATCAATATTGCAATTATCTCTATTTTAGCTATAATATCCATATGAAAATACTGGTAATAGGTTCTACGGGTTTTATCGGTCAATTTCTGGTTAAGAAATTGGTCGAGAAAAAACATGAAGTCATTGGCTTTGACATCAACCCCGGTCCAGAAGAACTGAGTAAGCTGTGCACTTGCATTGTTGGTAATATGCTATTTCCTGAAGATATCCTTAAAGCAGCGCAGGGCGTGGATTTGATCATTACGCTCGCAGCAAAACACCATGATTTTGGCGTCACAAGGGAAGAATTCTTTCACGTAAATGAAACCGGTACCCAAATTCTGCTCGACTGCGCAGCCAAATTACAGATCAAGAAGCTGATTTTCTATAGCTCTGTGGCAGTATACGGAACAAGCAACGAGCCCAGCACTGAAAATACCATTCCGCAACCAGACAACGACTACGGTGAATCGAAACTGGCTGCAGAAAAAGTTATACAGAAGTGGGTTGATGATGACAAAAGTAGAAGTGTAATAATCATTAGACCATCTGTAATTTTTGGACCTAATAATTTCGCGAATGTTTATAATTTAATTGACAAAATATACAAGAAGAAATTTGTTTTTGTTGGTAAAGGCGACAATATCAAATCGGTTGCTTATGTAGAAAATTTAGTGGATGCAAACATCTTCTTGATTGACAAACTAAAACCTGGCATTCAGATTTTCTCCTATTCTGATGAACCACAAATGACCATATCACAAGTTGTCGATATAATATCAGAATATATGCCCCATAAAGCACCAAAAACAGAATTACCTTTATGGATTGCGGTAAGTTTTGGCAGTATTTTTGATCTTTTAGGAAAAATAACCGGTCATAATTATGCTATTACCGCAGCCAGAATGAAAAAATTTGCGACATCTACACACCATAAAGCAGAGAAAATTAGAAATATAGGTTTTAAGCAGAAAATTGAAACTAAAGAGGGTTTCAAACATATGATCGAGTGGTATATAGCGAATCAAATTAAATAAGAGATTACATATAGATTTAAAAAACCTTTCTATATTCTGCTTTTAAAGCTCAATACTCTCAGCCAATGGTTGATTTTCGATAAACCATTTTATTGACTTTTCGATACCTTGCTCTAAGTTTTTGTTCATCAACAGAACCAAGGAAAATTATCCTATCATCACGAAAATCCTTCATAAATCGTCTCATATCTTGATCCCACAAAAACCATGCACGGGCATGAATTCCTTGTTTTTTGTTTCATTATGTAAAATGCATCGATTATCCTTCGTATATTTTTATGAGGTCTATTTTCGCCCACAAAGAGAAAATACCTTTTATCTCGTAAAATATCAGGAAGCTGTGTTTCATCAACTTGCGATATTGTTGGTATTGTTATAGGAATAAATTCTATATTCTTGTTACTGAGTGAAAAAAGTTGATGAGTTTTTGGAAAACTGGGTTGACATAGTATTGAGAAGCTGTAACTTTTGTTCTTGATTAATGATTTTAAAAAATAATAACTATACCAGTAGCATCGATAAAGATCCTCTTTGATAACATATTAGAGTCCATTAATAAGTCCTGATGATATAATCGTTGAAGGGAATATTAGTAAATTATAGGACATATAAAACATATAGCCCTTCTATCTTACAATTTTTCCAAATTTAATAAAGCCACTCCATTTGGTGGTAGTTCCAAAGAAGTAATGTTTTCCATGTCTTGAGCATCTTTTTCCACCCAATTTTCTTTTATTCTTTGAAAGTATTTATGATTAACCCAATTAAATTTTGAAAAAAGATATTTTAACCTTTTCAAATCATATATTCTATGCTTTTTCGTCAAACCAGCCTGACCAAATGGAACGGTCACAATTAACTGCCCGTTTTTAGAAAGCCAACCTGAAAATTTCTCAACAGCCTGCCTATCTGCATCAAGTACTTCCAAATCACCATAACCACCTAAGCCAAAATGCTCAAGCACTGATATCAGCAGTATTATATCAAATTTTTGATCAGGTGACCAAGTAAACACATCGGTTTTGTGAAATGTAAAATTTGAGTGTGTAAAAGGATACGGTCGCACATCAATGCCATGAACCTCATAACCCAAACTAGCTAACTGTATCGGTAACCTTGACGAACAACATCCTATATCTAATACAATACCCGCAGGTTTTATCCATTGAAAAACGTGGGGATACTCTACAATCCGTTCATTGACCAGAACACGACCACAAAATATCCACTTACGTAGTCGGTATGTAATCAAAACTAATGCTGATATTGCTTTGTAAATGAATTTCCTCAATGGATCATAGTGGGGGAAATATGTCTCAAATGCATCATTTAAGTTATCATTCATCTGATTTATTGGCAAAAGACACCTCCGTTGTCTATGAATCAAGATAGTTGTAATTATTCCCAGCTTTGTGCTCCATGATATAGCAACATTAGAGTAATGTCAAGAACTAAAAAACATATCAAGGAATGAACAGCTTGAAATTTATAGGTTGATTTCCTTAGTCCATGAGTGGTTGTCGGTAAACCACTTTACTGATTCACCCAGACCCTGGGTAAGTTTTACAGTTGGCTGCCAGCCAAGAATTTTCTTAGCTTTAGTAATATCTGCCCAGGTTGCCATCATAAATAACAATGCCTTTTTTGTACAATAACTCTGATATTAATATTAATGCATTCAAGTAAGCAATGAAATACAATTGTAAGGATCTAATGGTCACTGGTTGAGGGTGAGATGCTGTATTGCATACCCATTTCATTCTAAACATTTTTTCCAATATATTCTTTTACTTTCTCGAGAAAATTCTTATATAGTAATTCAGTCTCGTGAATAAATCTATTTATAAAATTCCACCTTAGATCCAGATATTCATGGGCAATAATATTTCTGAATTTCACCAACTCAGCAAGTTTTTCCACAATTTTTATATCAAAATCCGCCACGAGAGAAAGTGAATTTACTATTTCTCTATAAGTATCAGGGAGAGGCAGATTTTCTGACACTAAGATTATTTTGGCAATATCTATTGATGAATTTACGATGTTTTCAATCCATCTCTCTACATTCCTTCTTTTGTCTCTTACTGTATTATATTCCATCCATGAAAGAGTTTTAAAATTCTCATAATCTTGAATTTCATCTTCAAGAAAAGTTATATGTTTGATAAGTCTTACCTTAATCTCTTTTTTCAAGCTTTATCCTATCTTTATAACTGTTTATTATAAGCTCCATAAAATCATCTGCTATATCTGTTATTGTTTCCATAAAATCAAGGTAAAGCCCCCAATCATTTATTGCCAGAGGTATACCCCTTATGGCACTTGCGGCAACAACGGCACAAGCTCTATTCAATACAAGAATTTCTACTTCCTCTTTTAAAATCCGTTGCAGATCTCCCCACACTTCGTTCTCGCCAGCATAGAAAATTTCTTCTTCGTACTCTACAGGATGTTTTCTCTGAGGATAAAAATATACAGCAACGTCAACATCAGATAACTTGCTCGCTTTTCCTGTTGCGTGTGACCCATACAGAAAGGCAAAAGCAATATCTTTTCTTTTATTAAAATACTCTTTAAGTTCTTCTATCATCATGATGTTGGTAATTATACTTATAAATAGATAAAAATCAATAACCAGGGTTGAGTGTAATTGTTCATACCTGAAAAGAACAAATGGTATGCATTAAAAATCCAAGTAAAAGGAACGAAAATCGCTGGATATATAAATGGGGAAATAGTAATTGAAGTAAGTGATGATACATTTTCAACTGGTGGAATTGGCATCGGTGTACTCGAAGATGATATGCGATGTGAATACAAAGATGTGGTTGTGAAAGAATATTAAAAATGAGCTTGCCACCCCCGCACTTTTGCAAAAGTGCGGGGTCGCAATGACAAAATACGAATTATTACTGGGGTCATTAAATAGTTTAATTTGATAGTTCCCTGTAGCTTGCTACAGAGTTTCCTCTGTCATTCCCTGGCTCGACCAGGGAATCCATGAAAATAAAGAGTATACAAAAAGCTGGATTCCGCATCAAGTGCGGAATGACGGCATACATTCGGCAGTATTCGATTAAACTATTTAGCGCTCTGAGTAATATGTGGATTAAAGTTTGATTTTTGCTGCCCAGGAGTGATTGTCGGTAAACCACTTTACTGATTTATCCAGACCCTGGGTAAGCTTTACAGTTGGCTGCCAGTTAAGAATTTTCTTAGCTTTGGTGATGTCTGCCCAGGTTGCCTGCATGTCAGCAGGATGGGTTGCTTCATGAGTAATTTTTGCCTTTTTCCCAAGCTTTTTCTCGATCATCCCAAGGAAATCCAGCAATTTATAGGGTTTATCACCACCGAGGTTTATTATTTCAAAACCCAAAGGTTTTAATGCCATTATTGTGCCGCGGGCAATATCATCAACATATGTAAAATCACGTGACTGTTTACCATCACCATAGATAATCACGGGTTTTTCTTGATAAACCCAGGAAATGAACCGCAATGGACTCATATCTGGTCTGGATGCAGGTCCATACACAGTGAAATACCTTAAAATCGTTACGTCAATATCATACAAATTATGGTATGTATAGCATGTTACCTCAGCACTCTTTTTTGATGCTGCGTAAGGCGATATAGGTTCATTCACCGGTAACTCCTCTTTAAACGGCATTTTCTGTCCAGCATAGAGCGAGGAGGTCGATGCAAGAATGAATTTTTTCACACCAAATTCACGACATAGTTCCAATAAATTGAGGGTTCCTATGACATTTGTTGTATAATATACAAACGGGTTTTCCATACTGTAACGAACACCGGCACGAGCAGCGAGATTTATTATGGAAAGAAACGGAGCAGGGGAATGAGCGCTATTGCGCTGGAATGTATCCCTATGGGATGGAAATGAGTTCTTCGAACTGGAAGAGATCGCTATCGCGCTGGAATTTTCTGAATAAGACTCGAATAACTTTTTCAAATCGGTATAATTTTCGATGTCGAGTTTGTGAAAAACAAAGTTTGATTCACACGGATTTTGGGATTGATTCATACTGATTTTATTTAATTGCTCGAGACGCCATTGTTTGAGCCGGACGTCGTAGTAGTCGTTGAGGTTATCGATACCGATGACGTTAATAGCGTTTAAATCGTTAAGATCGTTTGGAACGTTAGGAACGAAGTTATTGGGGATTAGTTCTGGTTTGGTGAGGAGGAGTTCGCAGACTTTCCAGCCGATAAAGCCGGCGGCGCCGGTGACCAGAATGTTTACATGTTGAGACACGATATATTATAGTAAAAAAGGGCTATATGTCAACGTATACAAAACCAACATAGTCATTGAGTAATAAAGGAAGTTTATCAGGATATCAGCGTATCAGTGGGAAGATTATCAGCAAACCAGCATACCAGAAAAAAATAGTCATTAAGTCATTTATAAAAATAAAGCAGGAGAGGGGTGAAATGGAGAATTGGAGATTGCTTGATTATATAATGTATTTCATTATAATCAAAACAGAGACTCAAATGACTGATATGATTAAACGATGCACAAAATGTGTCTTGCCTGAAACAACACCTCACATCAGTTTTAATAATGATGGAGTCTGTAACTATTGTCAGAGTTATCAAAAATTCAAATACAAAGGAGAAAAAGCACTAGTAGAAATTTTGAATACAACTCGAGACAAATCAAAAAAGTACGATTGTATTGTCAATATAAGCGGAGGACGGGATAGCGCTTTTACCCTTCTAAAAATAAAGAGAGACTACAATATGAGGGTACTTGCGGTGAATTATGAAAACCCGTTTACCGATGCCCAGGCAATAAAAAATATCAATAATATGATAAATGCTCTTAGCGTAGATCTCATCAGATTTCGGCACAAAAGTAATATCCATGAATCTTGTTTTAGAAATAACCTTATTTCGTGGTTTAAACATCCATCTCCAGCAATGGTTCCAATGATGTGTATTGGCTGCAAAATAATCTGGAAAGATATCTTGCGGATTGCAAAGCATTATCACATATCTTTGATAATTAATGGTGGGAATCCTTATGAATATACCTCATTTAAGAAAGAACTGCTCGATGTATCGCATTCTGAAAACTTAGCAACAACATATTTCAAGAATATAAGGGGTCTTGTAAAAGAAACACTCAGGAACAGTTTATACCTTATGCCCAAATATGTACCCACATTGCTGAAAGGATATCTGTTTAATAACCAATATTCTATTGGGTCACGTGTGCTGGGTAAAACCATCAAAAGAATCGATCTGTTTCATTTCATAGAATGGAATGAAGATGAAATAATATCAAGAATTTCGCGCGAATTAAATTGGGACTATCCCCATCACCTCGCCTCAACGTGGCGATTTGACTGTAAGATAGGACATCTGAAAGACTATATGTATATGAAAACTTTGGGCATGACTGAAAAAGATGATTTCTACGCAAAATTGGTGCGTGAAGGATTAATGTCTCGCGAAGCGGCATTACAAAGACTTAATGTGGAGAACCAAATTCATATGGATATTATCGAAGATATCTTGACTGATTCGGAATTGTCAATCGAATCTATCCCTATTTAATGACCACAGCCCAATGAATTGGGCGACTACATTGATGGCGAAGAACTATTTAGAGATTGCTTTGTCACTTCGTTCCGCGCAATGACATTTTTATCTAGATGTCATCTCGGATGCTGAGGAAGTTCTCGACAAGCTCGAACAGTGATTGTTATTTATTTAATAACAACAACGCGTTTTTTCTTGTCTCCAACAATTACATGGTAAATCCCGGCGCTTGAAGGCTGATATTTAACCTCTTCAGCATACGTTTCATAGACCTTTCTGCCCGTAATATCAAAAATTCGAATTAAACCGGGTTGAGTAAGCTTGAGCTCAATCGTTCGACCGATACTATTTATGTTTTCAATAAGAACGTTCTGGACAACATATTCTGCAATACCCTGGGTCACGGTATTTTTTTGAATTACCCAGGTTTCTGGATCAACGATAATGTCCATTGGCTCTTGTGACAATACATACTCAAAATGTTGTGGGGACTGATTTATGTCGAGCGTTAATATTGTATCACCGCTCGGGTAATCTACTCCGATCGGCAATGGCATATGAAAGACAGCAGGTCCCATGGGTTGAGTTTGAGTGATGTCCAAAATCAAACGCCAGTTCGGCGATTCATAGACCTTTACCCACACGATATCATAGATTGGATAGTAAAGATCATAAACCCACTCATTAAAGAACCAATCATAATTATCATTGAGCACCTGGTTCATTATCCGGTTCAAGTCATCGCTTGAGGCATCTTTGTATGCGAATGAATCACGGTATGTAGCAAGAAAGTTTAGCCACGTATTATCATCACCGCACAAATATCTGATCATATGACAAAGCCATGAACCCTTGCAATAAGAATGCCCCCAATTAAAAATATGATTGGCCGGCGGGTCATAGATCGGATGTGGGAACGACGCTTCTGAGCTGAAGTATGCATTGCGGCGTGAAATCATGGTATTAATGAAAAGCTGATGATTAACATGGTGTTCACGGTATAAAGCATCTGAATATGTAGCAAACCCTTCATTTAACCAGACATTCTGCCAACCAAAACACGTTACCATGTCACCCCACCACATATGGGACATTTCATGCGCCATCAGATAATAATCATTACCTACAAAGCCTGTACGATATATCGAGCTCATGGTTTGATGTTCCATGCCCGCATAATAGAATGGCTGAAGTATTACCATGCCATAGCGTTCAAATGGATAATCACCGTATAGCGAATCATAATAATACATCATATCAACCGTGTATTGAAATGCAGTAGGGGCATAAATCGTATCCTCAGGCCAGAAGTGATATTTGATCTCAATGCTATCTCCTGTCGCTGGATAATACCAATCTGAATATGTGGTAAAGATACTTGAAGCAAAGTGAATAAGATAAGGAGCGATCGGATAATTATGTTTCCAATTGAATGTTGCATAACCTGCCGTAGTATCTACGTCAATTAATTCTCCGGTAGCGCAGACATAATAGGAATCCGGTACAGTTATAAAAAACTCGACACCATAATCAGCCTTGTCCCATAGTCGGTCATAACAGGGTAGCCATCTTCTTGTGCAGAATGGACAGCCCAGGGTATATGAAATGGGGTGGGTGCTGTTATACCAGAGATAACCCATACTGCCCGAAGCCGTACCACTATAGCCAACCATTATATCAAAGGAATCACCCTGATTATAGACTTGAGGCAAGTTCACATATAAAGTCTCGTAATTGTGGGAGTAAGATGCAGTAACTCCATCGACTTTTAAAGAGTCAACACTCAAGCCTAAAAGGTGGAGGTCAAGAATCGTCAAATTATCCTGATTACTACGGGCTGAAATCGTAACCGCGCCCTCAAGATAGCGGGAAGTCATGGGCAGGTCAAGATCAATGAAATAGTGCAGTACATCATATGAATGCGTTGACTCGGCTCTTACCGGTTCTGGATAGAATACCTGCTTGTTCTCAATGTTAAAAAATTGTCCAATTAATATTAATGCTAATATGTTCATACAGCCTCCTCTTAATAGATTATAAGAAACAGAAACGCCATGTCAATGATTCATTGGGCATATATTTGTTGTCATCATCCGGCTAGACCGGATGATCCAGAAGATATCCTAGATTCCCCGATCGAGTCGGGGAATGACAGAAGGAGTAGAGAAGGATGTCAAGGTAAAGGTGAGGAAAAGCAAGATGTATCGGAGTATGGGAGAAATGGAGAACACCTGTAGTGGCAGAGCTTGCTCTGCACAAATACCGTGGCGTGCAGGGATGTTTGTCGAGTAAACTCGACCACTACAAATATTATGCTCGAACAATAACTGTGACAGTTTGATGGACTTTCTGCGTAAATTGGCTCGATAAATCGAGCAACTACAGATCATTTGCCATCTGAAACAAATGATAAAATTATGACTGCTTAGTGCTTACTGCGTACTGCTTACTATTAGAATGAGTTCCCGCAGTATCTCGGCGACGGTAGAACCTGATGCATAAGGCGAGGCTGCGAGGGGATTGTATTCGACAATATCAGCTCCAATGATTTTCTTGTCTTTAAATAATAACAATGCCTTGATAAGTTCCTGATACGAGACCCCACCTGGTTCAGGTGTGGAAACTGCTGGCAAAACGCCCGGGTCTAAGACATCTACATCTATTGACAGATAAATAGGTTCTTTAATATTGTTTATTACTGAAGACAAAGGTTTTAAAACATCAAATTTATACGAATTCTTAGCAAAGTGAAATTCTTCTTTGGTTCCTGAGCGAATACCAAACTGGTATAGATTATCAAGCCCAACAATATCGCTTACCCGGCGCATTACTGTGGCATGGCAGATATTCTGCTCAAGATACTCATCGCGTAGATCACAGTGAGCATCAAAGTGCACCAAAGAGAAGTCTTTGTGTTTCTCTTTTAGAACTTGAATAATCGGCAAGGTTATCGTATGTTCACCGCCGAGTGCAATGAGATATTTCTTTTTGTTTATGTATTTTTCGACTGCGGTACGCGCTTTTAAGACCCAATCTTTTGTGTCAAACTCTACATCCCCGCAATCACATATGCGCACATTACAAAGACTCTTATCTTGATATGGCGAATAGTCTTCAATATTCTCAGAACATATCCTAATGAACTCTGGACCATACCGAGAACCAGGGAGAAAGGATGAAGTTTGGTCATAGGGAAGACCAAGGATGATAACTTGAGCATTGTCCAATGTGGAGTTGGAATAATATAACTTCATCCTGATCCTCTGATAGCCTGATGTCCTAACACTATACTGTTTCTATATAACCCAGGGCGCCGGCTATAGTAATAACCTTTATCGGACAAACTTCAAAACACCTGCCACAACCTATGCACTTGTCTTTTATTACCGTATGCCGCTTCCCTGGTTTTCCCTCAATCGCCTTGAACAAACATACTTTCAGGCATTCTCCACAACCATCGCACTTTGAAGAAATAATCGTATAAGGTCGCGCTGGGGCACGGTCAATAAATGATTTGGTTGGACATTTATTATAACAGATACCGCATGATACACACTTGGCATAGTCCATCTTAGGAAGATTACCATCCATCTGTATTGCTCCTTCATAAGGACAGGACTTAACACAGAGGGTACAACCAATACAACCAACCTTGCAGACATTTTTGACTACTTTGCCTTTATCCAGAGTCTTACAGGCTAAGTATATCAATTGAACGCGAGGTATTAGATCAAGAACTTGACGCGGACACTCTTTTACGCAAATGCCACATGCCGTGCATTTGTCTGGATCAATAATAGGCAGACGATTCGGCCCCATTGTAATGGCATCAAATGGACAAACAGATGCACAGTGACCACCGCCCAAACACCCCCACGGGCATGCCTTATTGCCGCCTAAGAGAATATAATTACTCCGGCAATCACCTGGCCCTATATACTCAAACTTTTCAACTGCATTTTCCCTGCCGCCCCGGCATCGTAATACGCACAGCATTGGTTCTGCTGCCTCAACCTCAATGTCCAGGATTTCGCCGATTTTCCTGATTGTTTCAGCACCACCGACTGTGCAGAGGTTTGGCGCCACCTCACCAGCATTTTCAATTAAGGCATGGGCATAGGCATCACAACCAGGAAAACCACAGGCACCGCAATTTGCACTTGGCAAGGCATCTCTCAGTTTCTGCTCTTGTTCACTAATTTTGACCGCGAGTTTCTTGAATGCAATAGCCAGAATAATACCAAAAATCAAACTGAGACCGCCAAGACCAGCAACTGATTTTATGACTTCTATTGCATTCATTTCGACGCCTTTAGTTTTTCTTTACCGATGAGGATCCTTTGCTCAAATGGAGAAGACCGAATAACAACAAGTTCCCTTTTTGCCTGTTGGGCAATCTCTTTACCCTGTTTGGTCTCGCCGTATAGAACTTCGTGCGCCTTGGCGCCGGCAATCTTGCCTTCGAGTATAGCAGTAGACGCCTCCTCAATACACGCCAGATCACCGCACACAAAGATATTTTTCTGGGTAGTCATCATGTCTTCATTGTGAAGGGGTACATGACCGCCAAGTTCAGGGATATAATCTATACGACATCCTGCCTGGTACAGCAGCTCGCAGAGTGGCGAAAGACCGATCGCAATCAGAATCATGTCACACTCAATTGTCCTTTCTGTACCGGGCAGGCACTCATATTTGCCGTCAACCTTGCTGATGAGTGCAGCTTCAACACAATCTCTACCCTGGGCTTGAATAATTGTGTGTTTGAGGATAATCGGCACAGCGGCTCTTTTTATCTTTGCGGCGTGAACATAATAACCGCCGATTTTATCCATGATTTCTATAATTGCCGCCACCTCAACACCAACCTGCAGCAACTGATAAGGAACAATCAAGCCGATATTACCAGACCCGATTACCACCGCTCTTTTCCCGGGCATAACACCATAGACATTCATCATGGTCTGCACAGCACCGGCGCCATAAACACCAGGTAAATCTGCGTTGTCAAAGGCAAGCATGTTCTCACTAGCCCCGGTTGCAAAAACGTATGCTCTTGCCTTTACTGAAAACAATTTATCATGTTGCAACACACCGATGATATCATCATCATAATACCCAACTACAGTTGCATTGTGGAGAACGTCAAAACCTAAATCC
>Ga0209986_10000576_pt1 | contig 35596 bp, 49 predicted proteins | sample BlataG_FD_183168 | JGI IMG/M metagenome (GOLD analysis project Ga0209986, IMG submission 183168) | Deep subsurface microbial communities from Black Sea to uncover new lineages of life (NeLLi) - Black_00105 metaG (SPAdes) (version 2) | ecosystem: Environmental > Aquatic > Marine > Oceanic >... | reverse complement strand
GACTAAAGTTTTTACTTTTGGTTTGGCAAAATAATGCCGAGCGGCTGTAATTTTGGGAATTCATATGTGAAAGTAATAAATCGGTGGTGTCTGATAGTGGTGCTTCACTTGCTGATGAGAGCGTTCCTGATAGTGTAGTAGCTAGCAGTATAAGCAAGGCGAGCACTTCCTTGGCAAGTGCCACGATTACGATTACGATGACTGGAGTACTTAATGAGTAATTTTTTGCAGCAAGTTTATACTAGTGTGAGTCCCAAAGACTCTGAACCTAATGATTAAGGACTTGCTAGAGACCATTGGTTAAAATATGATAGGACCACTAACGCTTCAAGTTGGCGAGGCTATTGACAAACTCAACGATATATTGGGTTCAAAGATAGCTGGGGAGCTACAGGCAGGGAAACGGGATATTGAGCTTGAGATACCCCAAGTTCCTGTATTCACGGCGGCTCACGCTGTCTACAAAGGAGATACGGCTCACCCAAGCATTCTATGGGGCAATTTCTGGTTCTTGTATTACCAAGCTTGGCTCTGGAGATGCTCCAAAGGATGGAGAGAGAATGTCACGGAAGCATGGCTTAGAAGACTCCGTGATAAAGGCAAACTTGAACAGCTCTTAGGCGAACTTGAACAGCTCGTGACTTCCTATAATAAGTAGAGGCCACCCTCTGCTTACTGATATTTTCACCTGACTGAGTTTTTCTACGAGCCAACATCTTCGTGGCTAGGCTTAGGTAGCACCGGCAGTAGTGGGTGTCAATGGATTTGACAAGTGGAAGGCAAGTAGAGACGTTCTCTCCTTGAATTTTCGGCTGTTTGGGTGGGTTAGTCGCCTATTATCTTCTCAAATGCCCGAGTATCTGTAGCATTCTGAACGCTGAATTATTAGTGTCATATGTTACTTTACTTGCTCGTTCTAGGAGTTCATCAACGCAAGCAGAGTACCTGTCATTAATAACCAATTCGAGTCCTCGAATTCTCTTCAATTCCATTTCTAAACCGGCACTCACAACAGGCGACCAGAACATAAAACGACGTTTAGGAAAAACACCTGGCAAATGATTTTTTGCATAATCCCGCAATTTATCATATTTGTTTTTTATGGTTTCAATCGTTGTGCGGTTACCACTTGTATACTGCAATCCACCTAGGTGTGTAGTCACTTCACAAAGATAAGCAGTTATATTCCTAAAATCTAGACCCATTACATCCAGCTCATTTAGTCCTGCAAGTTTACCACCTGTACGCCGAACATTGTATTCCACAAAATCGCACTTCATGACGAGCTTGAGATAAGCACCCACTAAGTATTCACCCATTTCGGTTTTCATTTCTAGTATCCTTTATGAATGTTGGAGATGAGTTAAACCCCTTTTCAAGAAGGACACAAAATGGTCTGTATTACTCAAATACCCCGCCATGTACCTTCAATCGATTCAATGCTACTGCTAATCCTAGTCCTGCTATAGCCACCAAATAAGCACCACTCCATAGATCATGACCATAGAATTTTATGCCTGCAATTATGAACAATCCCGCTACTACCAGGAACACAAATAACCGCTGAGGCTTCCCTTGCTTCGCTGTATCCCTAATCAATGTAAGCAGAAACACAACTATCCATGCAAAGCCAAAGTATGCGATCATACTTCGAATTTGTCCTGCAGTTTCAAGGAAAGCTTGTAGCCACCCAGATGTGTAACCAAATAGGAATACTAGGAATGTTACAAAAACTAGAGGTTTCTTCACCCATTTATTTAATTTCGATAGTAAGAAATCCGAAAAAACAGATATAAAATAGAGAAACGAAATTGTGGTAATGAAGATGGCTACTCCAAAGACCCAAGCGTTATTAATTGCATCGCCTGACCACAACAATAGTGAAAAACTGAAGTAAAGAGTACCTAAAGATATTGGATTGACATACTTGACAGAGCTTGTGGCATCAGCTTTGTTGTTTTCGGTCAATAGTTATACCTCAATCCTTCTCCTTTGATTAAGATTGTAATCTTCGTAGTAGTGGGTGTCAATTGCAGTGCTTCCCTTTGCTCTATTTGTTCATGTCTTCCATTAGCGGTTCACTAAAGATATAATGGAAATGATAGGCGGGCGGAATGAGTAGGAATAAGCTGGCGGCAATAATCGTAATCTGTACTATAGCAATAATAGCGGCGATAGTAGTTCCAAGATTAATTGACACAACGGGTACTGCGCACGACGTAGAAGCTGATTTCACAGATGCAATCAGTTGTCACGAGGCCAAAGACCACATTGGCGAAAGAACCGCAGTATATGGCACTGTAGTTAGCACGAAATACGCCAGCGAGAGCAATGGCAAACCTACTTTCCTGAATATGGGCTACGCTCACCCCAACCCGGACCGATTTACTGTGGTTATCTGGGAGGAGAACCGTGGTAAATTTCCTCAACCGCCGGAGGACTATTACAACGGTAAAACCATCTATGTCAGCGGGCTGATTGTTCTTTATAACGGAGTGCCAGAGATTGAAGTCACGTCTCCCAGTCAGATACTTGAAGAGTAAATCCTTTATATTTGCAGCGCTACTACTTGGAATCGGCATATGCCTGGGTCTAGGTCTTGGACATGGTCTGTGGCATTCCGATAACTCGAATAGTGGTCTATATGAGGAGGCATTGGTCACCAGCGTCATTGATGGTGACACTGTGGAACTGGCGGATGGCCGCCACGTTCGTTATCTGGGAATTAACACACCAGAGGTCGGCGACTACTACGCTGAAGAAGCAACAGCTAGGAACAGAGACCTTGTGGAAGGGAAGACGATTGAATTACAGCGAGGCAGCCGGAACCAGGACGAATATGGTCGCCTTCTAAGATATGTCTACGTGGATGGGATATTTGTTAACGCTGAGCTGGTGGTAGAGGGATATGCGACAGCCTACATATTCGACCCTGATGACCGGTACAGCCAGGTTCTTGTCCAGCTAGAGCAATACGCCAGGATGAAAGAGCTGGGTTTGTGGGCGACCGAGTCCGAGTAATCACCAGATTTCAATCCCAGCTAGATTTTTCTGCGAGCCAGCATCTTCGTGGCTAGGCTTAAGTAGCACCCGCAGTAGTGGGTGTCAATGGATTTGATTGATAAGGGAGAGCGCAGACGTTCTCCCTTCTTATTTTACTTGTCAGAAAACTACGAGGTAAATGTCTCGTAGTTCACCTTCCCAACTTGGTGCAGTGTGGTCCTAGTGCATTGCAGCTTGTTATCACTAAAAATAGCGACGTTGTACCCCTCAGCTACCGAACTTTTGTAAAGAACACCGTCAAAACCCATTTTCTTTATGAATTCACAAAGATATTGCAGCGGTATATACTCAAGTTCAGCTTCTTTTGGACTGACAGTCTTAGATAATTCTGCTCCTAACCGTCTGATAAACTTGAGGTATGTACACATGAATTCTAGGTTCTCCCCAAAACGAAAGGGGTCATCTATTATTGGATTCCTCAAATCAATTGTGCGCATTTGTTCTTTAACTAGGAATTCAGCTACGGTAATTTTGTCTCCAGAAAAAGGTTTGATTTCTGCAATAGCAGTATTGGGATCTGACGATAAATATAAATATGGTATTCCTTTAGGGTTAGCTCTCCCGTGTTGACTTTGGTCAATTGTTGGTTTCCCCATCTGAGAACACGCCAATAGAATGCCTTGCTCCGATAGCCTAGACCTAAAAAGTATAGAGTCAACTTCTATTATGTTTTCGAAATATGACAAGAGTTCTCCGAGCAATTCGGTATCAATCTCTTTGGTGGGGAAGTATCTGTTATTGAACTTGATTTCATTGCAGAAAGAATCCCAGTCCTTTCCTAATTTATCCGATACTTCATCTTCATCTCCCCAATATTCACCTTGTCTCACAACACAGGAATGCAAATGTTGAAACCCACCTGCTCTGGGATCGTCACTCCGTGCGAATATCGCTTTCATTAGTTCTTTTTGTTTGGCATAGTCGTGAAAAGCGAATGTGCCCCAATCGTCATCTAGTGTTTCCCAGATGGATTCCCCCTGCCACTCTTTTAGGTCTTCCATAGGCATGAAGTCTTCTACGATATCATAGAGTAGCACAAGAGGTAAGAACAACTCTTCAAGCTCACTTGGTTCGATACAATAAACATTTTGGGAGCCACAAAAATCACAGTCCCCAATCTCGCCGCTTTGCGTAATATAATCTTTAAGAGTTTTATCGTTGAAGCAGTTAGCACAGCAGTATGGCATCTTTATTCCCAAGAATATAGGTCATTTACATAATCCTGCTTTGATGTGCTCATTCTATCCCACGCAGTAGTGGGTGTCAATTGCGGTGCGGTCTTTCCCTTTGCTCTATTTGTTCATGTCTTCTCTACTTGACAAACGTGCGGAACAGTGTTATATTATTACTAAGTACTACCCCTGTTGCTTTGGCGGCAGGGTCAAGGCCACCGCGAGGTGGCCTTTGTTTATATTCAGGGAAAGGTGATGATAACAAACGTTTACATAGATGGGTTCAATCTCTACAATCGAGCTGTGAAGGACACCCCCTTCAAGTGGCTTGACCTCTCCAAGCTCTGCCAAGCTCTCCTCCCACGCCATCAGATTCACCGTATCCGATACTTTACTGCACTAGTACACTCCAGACCCAATGACCCTCAAGCTCCGCAGAGGCAACAGATATACCTTCGGGCACTTAAAACCATCCCGAACCTCACGATGGAATTTGGACAATTCCGTTCACGCATAAAAGAGAGGCCACTGGTAACTCCTATACTTGGTCAGCCAAGAAATGTTATGGTCCATGACACAGAAGAAAAGGGAACGGATGTCAATTTGGCAACCTATCTTCTAATGGATGGGTATGAGGATGATTATGAGCAGGCTCTTGTCATCTCGAATGACGCCGACTTAGCATTGCCGATAAGCATAGTGCGTGATAAGCTTCAGCGTCCTATTGGTATCGTAAATCCAAATATCAAGCTAAAGGAAGTGATGCCGAAGGAACTCAAGGATGCCGCGACTTTCAACAGGCGCATACGTAAGAGTGCACTGCTGCAATGCCAGTTCCCGCCAACACTACAGGATACGACTGGCACCATCACCAAGCCCGGTACTTGGTAATTTGCCAGAAGCTAGCAATGTCAAACTCCTAGACATCGTTGGCTTATGCTCAAATCGTAGCGGGAAATTTGGCGTTATTTGTTTGGGACGAGTCAGAACGTGACTACAAGTTCTAGGGCCAACTGGATTCTTCTACGAGCCAACATATTCGTGGCTAGTCGTAGGTAGCACCAATGTTCCTAGGGGACGCCCCTTTGCCTTGTGAACAATCTAGCTATGACCACCTCCCTATGAAAGATATGCTTACTCCCCGAAGGCTATGTTACAATTGGTTTCATTATAAGTATAAGAACATAGCCAATAACAAAACAAGGGAGAGAAAAGATGCACCTATTATGGGGGATTTTAATAGTTTTAGCAGGGCTTTTCTTGCTGGTCTGCGGCAGATTAAAAAGCAATTTCATTGTCTATCGGTTAATCGTCTATCGCTCAAAGATACTATGGGGTGAGAATACGCATCTTTTCCACCAGATTTCGGGAGCAATTGTCATCGTTGTTGGAATATTGGTGGCTCTTGGATATATCTAATTGGGATTTCTCTACGAGCCAGCATCTTCGTGGCTAGGCTTAGGTAGCACCCGCAGTAGTGGGTGTCAATGGATTTGATTGATAAGGGAGAGCGCAGACGTTCTCCCTTCTTATTTTACTTGTCAGAAAACTACGAGGTAAATGTCTCGTAGTTCACCTTCCCAACTTGGTGCAGTGTGGTCCTAGTGCATTGCAGCTTGTTATCACTAAAAATAGCGACGTTGTACCCCTCAGCTACCGAACTTTTGTAAAGAACACCGTCAAAACCCATTTTCTTTATGAATTCACAAAGATATTGCAGCGGTATATACTCAAGTTCAGCTTCTTTTGGACTGACAGTCTTAGATAATTCTGCTCCTAACCGTCTGATAAACTTGAGGTATGTACACATGAATTCTAGGTTCTCCCCAAAACGAAAGGGGTCATCTATTATTGGATTCCTCAAATCAATTGTGCGCATTTGTTCTTTAACTAGGAATTCAGCTACGGTAATTTTGTCTCCAGAAAAAGGTTTGATTTCTGCAATAGCAGTATTGGGATCTGACGATAAATATAAATATGGTATTCCTTTAGGGTTAGCTCTCCCGTGTTGACTTTGGTCAATTGTTGGTTTCCCCATCTGAGAACACGCCAATAGAATGCCTTGCTCCGATAGCCTAGACCTAAAAAGTATAGAGTCAACTTCTATTATGTTTTCGAAATATGACAAGAGTTCTCCGAGCAATTCGGTATCAATCTCTTTGGTGGGGAAGTATCTGTTATTGAACTTGATTTCATTGCAGAAAGAATCCCAGTCCTTTCCTAATTTATCCGATACTTCATCTTCATCTCCCCAATATTCACCTTGTCTCACAACACAGGAATGCAAATGTTGAAACCCACCTGCTCTGGGATCGTCACTCCGTGCGAATATCGCTTTCATTAGTTCTTTTTGTTTGGCATAGTCGTGAAAAGCGAATGTGCCCCAATCGTCATCTAGTGTTTCCCAGATGGATTCCCCCTGCCACTCTTTTAGGTCTTCCATAGGCATGAAGTCTTCTACGATATCATAGAGTAGCACAAGAGGTAAGAACAACTCTTCAAGCTCACTTGGTTCGATACAATAAACATTTTGGGAGCCACAAAAATCACAGTCCCCAATCTCGCCGCTTTGCGTAATATAATCTTTAAGAGTTTTATCGTTGAAGCAGTTAGCACAGCAGTATGGCATCTTTATTCCCAAGAATATAGGTCATTTACATAATCCTGCTTTGATGTGCTCATTCTATCCCACGCAGTAGTGGGTGTCAATTGCGGTGCGGTCTTTCCCTTTGCTCTATTTGTTCATGTCTTCTCTACTTGACAAACGTGCGGAACAGTGTTATATTATTACTAAGTACTACCCCTGTTGCTTTGGCGGCAGGGTCAAGGCCACCGCGAGGTGGCCTTTGTTTATATTCAGGGAAAGGTGATGATAACAAACGTTTACATAGATGGGTTCAATCTCTACAATCGAGCTGTGAAGGACACCCCCTTCAAGTGGCTTGACCTCTCCAAGCTCTGCCAAGCTCTCCTCCCACGCCATCAGATTCACCGTATCCGATACTTTACTGCACTAGTACACTCCAGACCCAATGACCCTCAAGCTCCGCAGAGGCAACAGATATACCTTCGGGCACTTAAAACCATCCCGAACCTCACGATGGAATTTGGACAATTCCGTTCACGCATAAAAGAGAGGCCACTGGTAACTCCTATACTTGGTCAGCCAAGAAATGTTATGGTCCATGACACAGAAGAAAAGGGAACGGATGTCAATTTGGCAACCTATCTTCTAATGGATGGGTATGAGGATGATTATGAGCAGGCTCTTGTCATCTCGAATGACGCCGACTTAGCATTGCCGATAAGCATAGTGCGTGATAAGCTTCAGCGTCCTATTGGTATCGTAAATCCAAATATCAAGCTAAAGGAAGTGATGCCGAAGGAACTCAAGGATGCCGCGACTTTCAACAGGCGCATACGTAAGAGTGCACTGCTGCAATGCCAGTTCCCGCCAACACTACAGGATACGACTGGCACCATCACCAAGCCCGGTACTTGGTAATTTGCCAGAAGCTAGCAATGTCAAACTCCTAGACATCGTTGGCTTATGCTCAAATCGTAGCGGGAAATTTGGCGTTATTTGTTTGGGACGAGTCAGAACGTGACTACAAGTTCTAGGGCCAACTGGATTCTTCTACGAGCCAACATATTCGTGGCTAGTCGTAGGTAGCACCAATGTTCCTAGGGGACGCCCCTTTGCCTTGTGAACAATCTAGCTATGACCACCTCCCTATGAAAGATATGCTTACTCCCCGAAGGCTATGTTACAATTGGTTTCATTATAAGTATAAGAACATAGCCAATAACAAAACAAGGGAGAGAAAAGATGCACCTATTATGGGGGATTTTAATAGTTTTAGCAGGGCTTTTCTTGCTGGTCTGCGGCAGATTAAAAAGCAATTTCATTGTCTATCGGTTAATCGTCTATCGCTCAAAGATACTATGGGGTGAGAATACGTATCTTTTCCACCAGATTGCGGGAGCAATTGTCATCGTTGTTGGAATATTGGTGGCTCTTGGATATATCTAATTGGGATTTCTCTACGAGCCAACATCTTCGTGGCTAGGCTTAAGTAGCACCAATGTCCCCAGGGGATACCCCTATCAATATGTGAACAGCCAGCTTTGCCTTGTGAACAATCTGGCTTTGAATACCTGCTTATCAGGCATCGCTGTTGGGGCTGACGTGACGGTGCAGCATGCCCCTCTGCTCTATTTGTTCATGTCTTCTCTCTGAGGTTGGCCGATGGTGAAATCACGATAGAGTGGGTGATGCCAGGAAATCAAACACGGTAAAGACGCGTATTGACAATTCCAGCCAGGTGGATTTGAATTAGATAAATAGAGAGAGATAACTAGAGGATAAGACTATGGAGACAGAAGACGAACTCAATAAGCAACTCGAGGAAATCGTGACCAAAATAGATAAGGCTAAGAGGGAATTGAAGGCCCTGCGAAGACATGCGACGGAAAGCTCAAAGGGAAAACCAAGAGCCAGCTTCATCACAGGTAAGGAACAGATGATTGAGGCTGCGGAAGCTGCAAAGCAATTGAATACGCTAAAGGAACGAGAACGTGAGATTCGGGCTAAATTGCAGTCAGGCGACCACTAACCTTGCGTATGTCAGGATAAAAACTTGCGCTGTCGCTCAACAATGCCCGGTTTTGTTCAATCCTCCGATATAGCATCAAACCATCCTCAAACTTTATGTTTCTTGCGTGTTGTCTACCAGGCTGCTATAATCTCGTAAAGAGAATTACGTTTATTAGGAGACAGATGGCTCAGAAAAAAGCAGCCAAAAAGACAGGAAAAAACGCGCGAAAGCAAACCGCCGAGTATCTTCGGAAGGGCACGAAGAAGTGATGAGGTAACGGCCGGTCTATTTGCAGTCTTGAGCGGATTCTATTTCATTGCTGCCCTACAGATAGCAATGGAATAAACTGGACGTAGCCCGGCCAGCGGATTTGGAGAAGCATTCCATGCAAAAGGGCACAATAAAACGGCTAATTGCAGACCGTAGTTTTGGGTTCATCAAGACAGAGCGGGAAGAAGACCTCTTCTTTGGCCGCAACCAGCTTCAAGGGGTGGACTATGGTTCCCTTAGAGAAGGGCAAGAAGTGGAATTTGAGGTTACACGGGACCCTAACGGTCACCTCCATGCAATCAGGGTGAGGCTTGCTCAGCCTGAAGGCGAATAGCAGCAAGCCCAGCCAGCGGATTTTCTAACCCGCACTGGATTTTTCTGTGAGCCAACATATTTGTGGCTAGGCTTAGATAGCACCAATGTCCCTGGGGGACACCACCCTCGCCTTGTGAACATTTGGCTTTGCCCTGTGGACAATCTAGCTTTGAATACTTGCTACCCAGGCATCACTGTTAAGGATGACCTGGCGGTGCAAGACACTCTTCTTGTTTACCAACTATAAGATTTGAGGTAAAATAGATTCGGTCTCGCGGGAGTAACTCAGTGGTAGAGTTCCTGCCTTCCAAGCAGGGTGTCGCGGGTTCGAGTCCCGTCTCCCGCTCCACGCAAATTTGGTTGCCATGAAAAGTGGAACTTTTCATGGGTGGAAGAATGGGCTCGTAGCTCAGTGGCAGAGCGGCCGGCTCATAACCGGTTGGTCGCAGGTTCGAATCCTGCCGAGCCCATTGCTCAGCAAACCAGACAAGAACCCACTGCAGCTCCCAAACTTTGCTCCCCAACATTTTATCTATTTTGTGGCCACTGGCATGTAAAGAAATTCTCCACACAATTGTAAATTCTCCCCGCTAAGATAGTGACGACCAGCAAGAAACTCAGGTATTGACAATAATCAGAGCTAGTGTATAATAATGTAGTATACATAGTATACCGATGTATCGGGAAGTGGTCAAATGCAGGGCAACGCTGTAAACTACGAAGAACTCATACCTGGTTACGAATTTCCTCCTGCCAGCTATGAACTGAGCGCCTCGCTTGTCTCAAAATACCTGCAAGCTGTGGATGGCGCAGGCGATGGATTTGTTCCCCCTCTGGCCATCACAGCCTGTGTCATAGCTGCTATGTCAGGCTCTTTTTCCTTGCCGCCTGGTACTATCGCTATACATGCTTCACAAGAGCTAGAGTTTTTCAAACTGGTGCCCATCGGCGCCACTATAGAGTGTCACACTAGAGTGGCACAAAAGATAACTCGAGGTAAAATGAGTATGCTAATCCTGGAATTAGAGATTTTTGACCAGGGCAATGAAAAGGTGCAATCAGGAAAGACGACTATAGCATTGCCCACCTAGGACAGAAATGCTTACAGAAATTCAAGAAGGAAAGACTCTTAATCCGGTGGTAAAACATATCACCCAGGAGAAGATTAATCTTTATGCCGAGGCATCGGGTGATTTCAACCCCATCCACATAGACGAGTCTTTCGCTGCTAAGACTCCTTTTGGCGGCACTATTGCTCATGGTATGCTTAATCTGGCTTATGTGTCGGAGATGATGACTTCGGCCTTTGGCCAAAACTGGCTGTCCGGGGGTAAGCTCCGAGCAAAATTTAAAGAGTCGGCACGCCCCGGAGATACTATGACTATTAATGGTAAAATTGATTGCGTTGAACAGAAAGATGATGTATCATACGCAAATTGCAGTTTTGAGTGCCGTAATCAAAAGGGCGAAGCGATAGTTGCAGGGGAGGTAATAGTTAAGCTCTCAAGTGGTAAGAGATAAAAATATGGCTCAAAACGGAAGAGTCAGGGTGGCAGTCGACGCCATGGGCGGTGATTATGCCCCTGAGGAAATAGTTAAAGGGGCGGTGCTCGCAGCTCAGAAAGGTGATATAGAAATCTTCTTGGTGGGGCCCACAAGTATTTTAGAAAAGGAATTAGCCAGGTACAAATTCGTCAACGGTTCGTCCATCCATGTTGTCGAAGCCAGCGCAGTTATCAAGGAAAATGAGTCACCAGTTGTCGTGGTTCGTAACAAGCCCGATTGCTCTGTAGTCGTAGCAGCAAAGATGGTAAAATCAGGCGAAGCAGATGCATTAGTCAGTGCCGGGTCTAGTGCAGCAGCTGCAGTAAGTGCCATTCAATTTATAGGCATGGTGGAGGGGATATGTCGTCCGGCAATTGTTGGCTCTCTGGGTAGCTTTGCACCGAATACTGTGATGGTAGACCTCGGAGCTAATGTAGATTGTAAGCCACATCAATTTCTGAATTTTGCCATCGTTGGCTCGGTCTATGCGAAGAGGTTCCTTAACATCACTGACCCTAAGATAGCTTTGCTAAGCACTGGCAGTGAAGAAGGTAAAGGGAATGAAGCTGTACGCGAAGCTTATTCTCTTCTTAAAAATAGCGGCTTGAACTTTATTGGTAATATAGAGGGCAATGATATCTTAAGCGGCAAGGCCAATGTCATCGTCTGTGACGGCTTTGCGGGCAATGTTCTCTTAAAGTTTTATGAGAGCATCGGGGGTCATGCCCGGGATTGGACAGAGCAAAAGCTGAAAAAATACCCACTTTCAGGTATCTTAGTTAAACTATTGTTTAACAAATTGTTCCCGGCAACCAAAATATCCAATGAAACTGAGAAGCGGGGTGGTGGTATTTTGTGGGGTGTTGATGGAGTTGTCAGGATAGCGCATGGAGCTAGCCGAGCCCCCCGTATAGCTAGTGCTATAGAAAGCGCCAAGGAGGCAGTAAAAGCCGGGGTTATTGAAGTCTTGAAGTCGGAATTAGCAAAATTTAACCAAGGAGGTAAATTATGACTGTTGAAGAGCAAATAAGAGAAATCGTGGCCCGGATTACCCATGTTGATAAGAGCATTATCACCCGTGAAAGCACATTTAAGGGGATGAAAGCAGACTCATTGGACGTAGTACAGGCATTGGTGGCAGTGGAAGAGGCCTTTGAGATCGAAATCCCTGATGAAGAGGCACAGAAGTTTCAGAACTTCGGTGACTTTGTCTCCTATGTAGAGAATCGGGTGGCGCAAAAGGAAAAAGTTTAGCCATGTCGCTTGAAGGGAAGCTGGCTTTAGTAACAGGCGGTGGACGAGGCATTGGTAAGGCGATTGCCTTAAAACTTGCCTCCCAGGGTGCCGATGTTATTGTTAACTTCTTCCGCCACCGCGATGCGGCACAAGAAACAGCTAATGCTATTGAGGCACTGGGAGTGAAAGCTGAAATTATCCGAGCTAATGTGGGAGACCCGGCAAAGATAGATGAAATGTTTGACATGATTGGCAATAAATTTGGACGGCTGGATATCTTAATTAGCAATGCTGCTTCAGGCGTAGGTCGTCCGGTAATGGACATAGATATTAAGGCCTGGGAATGGACTATGAACATCAACGCCAGAGCCCTTTTACTCTGTACCCAGAGGGCAGCCAAGCTAATGGATGGGAGAGGCGGTAAGGTAGTCAGTATCTCTAGCTTGGGTTCGTTTCTTGCCTGGCCCACTTATGCTGTTGTTGGAGTCTCCAAAGCTGCCCTGGAAGCTTTAACCCGTTACCTGGCAATAGAACTGGCACCCCAAGGCATTTGTGTTAATGCTGTAGCTGCTTCTGCTGTGGAGACAGAAGCCCTGAAGTTTTACGTCAAAGAGGGACTGGTAAAAGATAGTCATCATGTAACGCCGGCAGGAAGGATGGTCATTCCCGAAGATGTGGCTAATGTAGTGGCTTTTTTGTGTAGTGAAGAGGCCTTCATGATAAGAGGGCAGACGATTATTGTTGACGGGGGTACCTCTGTAGGACTCTTAGCCCTCGCTGGAAGGGAAGACGATGAGCACGGCTAGAGTTCCTGAAAGCGCGATTAATTCTTGGGGGCTGATAAATATACCCAAGGTGGTAGTTACCGGTATGGGCACCATCAATCCCTTGGGCTTGAGTGTTGAGGCGTTCTGGGATGGATTAGCCGCAGGAAAGTCAGCCATCGGTCCTATTACCCGCTTTGATGCCAGCAACTTTCGAGTGAAAGTGGATGCTGAGGTGCATGGCTTTGATGCCGCAAAGTATATGGACTTGAAGGCAATTGACCGGACTTCAAGGACCATTCAGTTTGCTATTGCCGCTGCCAAAGAAGCAATACAATCAGCCGGCCTGGATATGGCCCAGGAAAATTCTGATAGAGTAGGTGTCAGCATTTCTACTATGACGGAGCAAGGCTATGTTGTTTGGGGATGGGAGCAATACCAAAAAACAGGCCCTAGGAGAGGAGCCGATCCGCTCTTCATCACCAAGTCAACTGCCAGTGCAGCATCCATGAAGGTGGGGATGATGCTGGGGGCTAGGGGCCCTAACGGCAGTGTAAATAGCCTTTGTGCCAGTGGCGCTGACGCCATAGGCACAGCGACCAATTTCATTCGCTTAGGGTATGCCGATGTAATGATAGCCGGGGGTTCCGACGCCAGCCTGGAACCGGTTGGCATGGCTGGAATAGATATCTTGGGAGCCCTTTCCCATGAACCTGACCCGTCCAAGGCTTGTCGCCCATTCGATCTCAACCGCAACGGTTTCGTCTATGGTGAGGGTGCCGGATTAGTTGTTTTGGAAAGTTATGAGCATGCCAAGAGGCGAGGCGCACCTATCTTGGCTGAAGTTGCCGGTGCCGGCTGGTCTTTCGATGCCCATGATGCAACTGCTCCTGCCCCTGAGGCTGAGGCTTATGCTATGCGTACTGCCCTGCAAAATGCCAGGGTGAAGATTAAGGAGGTTGATTATATCAATGCTCACGGCACCAGCACCAAACTGAATGATGCCTGTGAAACCCAAGCTATTAAATTGGTGTTTGGAGAGCATGCTTACAAAATTCCTATAAGCTCTACTAAGTCCATGATTGGACATGGCATTACTGCTGGCGGCGCCGTCGAAACCATCGCTGCCATATTAGTTATGAACAAGGGGATTATCCATCCAACTATAAATTATGAGACCCCTGATCCGGCCTGTGATCTGGATTACGTCCCCAATGTGGCTCGCCCGGCTCAAGTCAATGTGTGTCTGAAGAATAGCTTTGGGTTGGGTGGTGAAAACTGCTGTCTGGTACTTAAGCGTGTCAACAAGTGAAGGCATAGGAAGTTTTCAACAGTCAGCGAACAATATCAAATAGTTGCAAGCTAATAATGGAATTAGAAGGAAAGGTATCTCTGGTAACTGGTGCTTCTCGCGGCATAGGTAGAGCCATTGCCTTGAAGCTGGCCAGCCTTGGTTCCAGTGTAGCAGTTAATTATGTGGCCATTGAAGCCAGCAACAAGGCTGATGCCGATAATGTAGTGGAGAGCGTAATCCGTCTGGGTGGAGAAGCTATGTCTATTGAAGCTGATATTCGGAATGGTGCAGCAGTGAAAGCCATGGTAGAACAGGTGACTGATAAGTGGGGCAAGATTGATATCCTGGTAAACAATGCTGGCATTAACAGAGATACACTTCTTCTAAGAATGTCTGATGATGCCTGGGACGATGTAATCAACACCAATTTGCGTGGAGCTTACCTGTGCACTAAGTTTGCTGTGAGGCATATGATGAGACAGGAATGGGGACGCATCATAAGTATCTCCTCTGTTGTCGGTAGAGTGGGGAATGCCGGGCAAAGTAATTATGCCGCTGCCAAAGGTGGAATTATCGCTTTCACCAAAAGCATAGCTCGAGAGATGGGTTCCCGCAATATAACCGCCAATGCCGTGGCCCCTGGTTTCATTGTTACTGAGATGACAAACAAATTGCCTCCGGAAAGAAGAGAGAGCATGCTGGCTATGATTCCTTTGCAACGCTTAGGCCAACCTGAAGACGTGGCTGAACTGGTAGGTTTCTTGGCCACTGAGAGAGCCGGCTATATCACAGGACAAGTCATCACTATAGATGGCGGAGCATTTCCCTGATCAGCCGCCATCACAATACGCCAATCTAATGCTAACAGGGCTTCACAAGATATCCAACTATACATCAATAACTGAGAGGTATTGACAAAATATTCATCTATATTTACAATACCTAGTATTACGATACAAAAGTATACGAGGTATAATCGAGGTATTGCCTTTTTCTATTCAATACCACTATTTCATAGGAGGATGACATTTCCTTGAAAATTGCATCGCGACAAAACCGTGGAACAGAGCCCCTTGACTCGAAGGTATTGACAAAAAATTTCCTTGTATTCATAATACATCGCACTACGATATAAAAAATGTTCTCGCCAAACACGAAAGAAGGTATGAGATGGGACATGTGTGCCCAGCTTTGTGCCACCATCATTTGGCATAGGGGGGTGACATGCAACTACTAGTACCAACAAATTGGGACCCGGCTCTGATAGCACCATTGAGCAGGCTGGAAGCCTCCATAGAGTTATATAGCGTATTGCCCACTTCGATGATAGGCAGCGGGGGTTCAGGTCCTGACAATGTTTACACGATGGGAGGCCAAGCGGAAGAATACATCAAACAGGCTCATTCAGCAGGTCTGAAGTTTGACTACCTCCTAAATGCTCCCAGTATGAGTAACATGGAGTGGGATGAGAAGACCCATCGAGAGTTACTAGAGCATCTTGAATGGATCAACAGTATTGAGGTGGATAGTGTCACGGTAACCATCCCTTATCTGGTTGAGCTTATAAAACGTCAATTTCCACACCTCAAAACAAGGGTATCAACCATAGCTCATGTAGATAGTGTAGCTAGAGCCAAATCATTTGAATTGTTGGGCGCAGATTCTATTACTCTGGACTTTAATATAAATCGGGACTTTAAGTTACTCAAGGCTATCAGAAACGCAGTAAGTTGCGAGCTCTCCTTACTGGCGAATAACCTCTGCTTATACAAGTGCCCCTACGAATATTACCACCATGATAGCCTGGGACATGCCAGTCAAAGCTACAACCCACTTAACGGCTGCTATGTGGACTATTGTGTAGTTCGCTGTACTCTGGACAGGCTCTGTGATATCTCTCAAAACATCAAGTGCCGCTGGGTAAGGCCGGAGGATATACACGCTTGGGAAGAAATAGGTATAGATGTGGTGAAAATCAGCGGCAGGTCAATGCCCACCGAACAGATTTTGAGTGCCGCCACGGCGTACTCATCGCGTCATTATCAGGGAAACCTGTACGATATTTTGAACGTCCTCACTCCGAAAATCGGACTTGCCAATTCAGGCTCACCGGGCGCACAAAACCACACTATTGCGACACCACCCAAACTCTATATCGATAACCAAGCTCTAGAAGGTTTTATGGATTTCTTCACGAAGCAAAATTGCCTGTCCGGATGTCATCAATGTAATTATTGTCAAAAAGTAGCCGATGAAGTTATACAATTCGATCGCAATGAAGTAGGCGAATACGTAGCCATACTCAATGCATTTCTGGATAACTTATCCAGCAGCAGGATATTTAAAGTTAAGGCAGGAGTAAGGAGTCGCCGGCGTTAGCAAGCAAGGCGTTCATATCCACAACTCACCGAACAGCTTATTGAAGTATGCTTTCAACCGTTCACACCAATCCCCTGGATATCTTGCCTCCATAGAGTACAAATTTATTCTAATTGAAAAGGAACCTGCCAAAATATCACCGCAGGTGCTGCCCACCTGGTCAGCCAGCACAAAATCTTGGCTCTTGCACAGGAATATTGTATTAAGCATATAAGCTAAAAACAGGAGGCAGAAAGTGAAAACTTATGAAGGTGCAGCAGTATAGAAGCAGATACTGTTTTTCTTAACGGTGTCATATATACTGCAGACGCCAACGACACTACGGTGAAAGCACTTGCTATCAAAGACGGCAAAATTCTGGCTCTGGGCGGCGGTAGTGAAATGGAAATTTATATCGGCTCCGGCACCGAAGTAACGGACCTCGCAGGGAAAATGGTTCTTCCAGGGATGATTGACAGTCACTTGCACCCGCCTGGCAACGCTTTGATAGAACTCTACAACATTTACCTCAGCCAGAAGGACGATAAGGACACCATTTTAGCAAAAGCAGCAAAATTCATCGCGGCCAATCCTGATCTGGATGCTTATTACGGAAACGGATGGTCGGTGGGAGTATTCGAGGGTGAGGAAACCACCCGAGGACCGAAAAAAGAGCGCCTCGATGCAATCAGTCCCAATAAGCCGGTCATTTTAACATCATATGACGGCCACAGCATCTGGGCGAACAGTAAAGCCCTGGAAATAGCCGGCATAACAAAAGATACTCCAGACCCGGAGGCAGGGGTCATTGAAAGAGACCCGGTCACAGGTGAACCCTGGGGTACACTTAAGGAAGCTGCTATGGAACTGCTACCCCATGAGAAATACACCTTAGCGCAGCTTATCGAAGGAGTAAAGGCATTTCAGGCCCTCATGCACAGCCTCGGCTATACAGGCGTCTTCTCTGCCACATTCTCAGCAGGCATGGATGATGAGACTTCCAAGGTGTTCAAGTTGCTCGACGACAAGGGCGAGCTCAAGATGTGGGTACGTGCTTCCGAGAGAATTGATATCACAAGAGACGAAGACTTGGAAACCCAAATTGCAAACCTGAAAAGGCTAAGAGACACTTACAATGGCAAATTGTTCAAAGTGACAAACGCCAAAATCTTTATTGATGGTGTCATCGAAGGCGTTACCGCCAAGCTTCTTCAACCTTACGAAAAAGCCGCCGGCAAGGGAAATGGGTATTACGGCATGTATTCCTGGGAAGATATGAACGCTTTGAAGCAGGCCTTCACAACCCTTAACAGGGAGGGTTTTCAGATTCATATCCATTCCATCGGCGACCGCGCTACCAGGGATACCCTCGACGCCTTCGAATATGCCCTGAAGCAGGTCCCGGGGGAGCATCGCAACGCCATCACCCACCTCCAGCTGGTAGCCCCGGAGGATATACCACGCTTTAAGGAGTTGGGCGTGATCGCAAACTGTCAGGCATACTGGCACTTGAAGGAGCCGGGCTGGTGGGAGGTGGTTGACTTCCCCTTCCTCGGCAAGAGGGCAGAAAACGAGTATCCCCTGAGATCCTTTTTCAGATCCGGCGCAGTGGTTGCCTCCTCCTCGGACTATCCCGTGACAGATCCCCCGAACCCGTTGCGGGCAATCCAAGTCGGAGTGACCCGCAACCTGAACAGAGAGGAGCGCTCTTCTCTTACTGATATGATCAAGAGCTTTACCGCCAACAATGCCTATGCATTATTCCTGGACGATGTGACAGGAACTATCGAGGTAGGCAAGTATGCGGACCTGGTTATTCTCGATCAAGACCTGTTCAACATAAATCCACTCGATATTGACGGGGTTCGAGTCCTCAAAACTATGTTTCGAGGCGAAGTAGTTTATGAATCAGGCCGGTAAGGCTTGGAGACACCTTCACTCGCTCAGTAGTCAACCGTTTGTGAACTTGGTTCATTTGCTTCTCCCTTTTGCAGGAGAATGCAATATCCCAGTCCAGCTTTGAAGTGATAACTGTCCAGCACTCAAGGCTTAACCGTCCACTTGTGAATTTTTTTAAGAAAACCAACACGCAAGTTGACATCCTAATTATCTTGTGTTAAATTAGCAGATTGACGTCTACTAGAAGGTAAAGATTTAGAGAATTGTAAGGGCCGGCTGGCTAAAGCCGAGCAAAGTTTTCCTGGAGTAGACCGGCATATAACCAGACGGCTTTTCAATTGCCAAAAATAAGGGAGCATAGGAATGCCAACAGTAAATCAACTTGTTCGTAAAGGGCGGCAGAAGCTGGGAAAGAAAAGCGATGTCCCAGCATTGCATTACGTCCGGAATACAATGAAAGGAAAAATTAGCTGGACTCGGGGTTCACCTCAAAAAAGAGGTGTATGCATCCTAGTAAAGACGATTACACCTAAGAAGCCCAACTCTGCGTTGCGCAAAGTTGCCCGTGTCAGGTTGACCAACGGCATGGAAGTGACTGCTTATATTCCTGGCGAAGGGCATAATTTGCAGGAACACTCGGTAGTTTTACTTCGTGGTGGCAGAGTTAAGGATGTTCCTGGAATTCGCTACCATATTATCCGTGGCACCCTGGACACCGAAGGAGTAGCAGATCGCAAGCAAGGTCGCAGTAGATATGGAACCAAGGCACAAAAATAGTAAGGATATCAAATGCCAAGAGGAAGTAGAAAAATAGTAAAAAGAATACCACCACCTGATGCTAAATATAGCAGCGTCACTTTGGCTAAATTTATCAACAGACTTATGCTTCGAGGGCAAAAAACTACAGCCGAGCATATTGTCTACAATGCCTTGCAGAGCACTGCGCAGCAGGTGAACAGCAGCCCAGACGATGCTCTAGAGCGAGCGATTAGAAATGCTACGCCGCTTCTGATGGTTAAATCACGCCGTGTTGGCGGGGCTACTTACCAAGTTCCCATGGAGGTCCCTGAGGATCGAGGGCGTGCTCTTGCCATGAGGTGGCTCATTGCTTCAGCACGAGCTCGCAGTGGCAGGTCTATGGAAGAAAAGTTAGCGTCCGAGTTAGTTGACGCTATCCAAGGTCGCGGGGTCACAATCAAGAAACGTGATGACCTTCACAAGATGGCAGAGGCCAACAAAGCCTTTGCTCACTATCGTTGGTGAGAAATCATGTCAAAAGCATTAGTTGAGGTAAAGGATAAACTCATGTCGCGGACTTTCCCTTTGGGAAAAATACGAAATATAGGAATCATTGCTCATATAGACGCTGGCAAGACCACAGCTACTGAGATGATTCTCCACCACGCAGGGCGTACTTACAAAATTGGAAGCGTGGATGCAGGGACTGCGGTAATGGATTGGATGGAGCAAGAAAGAGAACGAGGTATTACCATTACTTCAGCGGCTACTACATGTCACTGGCGCGAACATTGCATAAACATCATCGATACCCCTGGGCACGTAGATTTCACCGCCGAGGTAGAGCGTAGTCTCCGCGTATTGGATGGTGGTGTTGTGATTTTCGATGGCGTAGCTGGAGTGGAAGCTCAATCAGAAGCCGTCTGGCGCCAGGCAGATAAATATGGCGTAGCCAGGATTTGTTTTATTAACAAAATGGACAGGGTTGGCGCCGATTTTCATCACACAGTGACCATGATTAACGAAAGGTTGCGAAGCAAGGCATTACCCATACAGCTGCCCATAGGAAGCGAAAAGGTCTTTCGAGGTATCATTGACCTTGTGGAAAATAAAGTCATCGCTTTCCCGGACGATTCTAATCCAGAGTCCATTGAGGAAAGCAGTGAAACTCCGATTGCATCGGAGCATCGCCAAACATTAATAGAGAACTTAGCTGAACTCGATGAACAGATTATGCTGCCCTACCTTATCGGGCAAGATATCCCCGCCTCTCAAATTAAGGCAGCCATCAGAAGGCTGACTATTTCTAATCGCATAGTACCTGTTCTTTGTGGCAGCGCCCTGAGAGATAGAGGCATCCAGCCATTGCTCGATGCTATTGTAGATTATCTGCCATCGCCACTAGATATTCCTCCCATTTCAGCCATTAACCCTAGAAGTGGAGAGACAATCCTTCGTCTGACGAGTGACGATGAGCCCTTTTCCGCCCTGGCATTTAAAACGGTTTCAGACCCCTTTATGGGCAGACTGGTCTACTTGCGTGTATACTCAGGCAGGATAAAGACTGGAGCACAAGTCTTGAACTCTAGCATAGATAAGAAAGAGAGATTAGGAAAACTATATGTTATGCATGCCGATCACCGTGAAGAGGTTGACCACACTGAGGCTGGAAGCATTGTAGCCGCTGGGGGGCTTAAGATGACCTCGACAGGTGATACCCTTTGTGAGCCCACACGACCAGTACTTTTTGAGGCTATACGATTCGCTGAGCCTGTGCTTTCTATGGCTGTTGAGCCCAAAAGTAGAGTCGACCAGGACAAGTTAGACGACGCTCTGGCTAAACTTACTGTCGAGGATCCTACCTTCAAAATTTACCATGACAAAGAAACAGGTCAAACTTTAGTTTCGGGAATGGGGGAACTCCACCTCGAGGTATTAATGGAGCGTATATTTCGCGAGTATGGCATAATGGTCAACGTTGGTAAGCCTCAGGTCGCTTATAAGGAAACAATCACCCTGCCTGTGGAATCTGAAGGAAAATTCATACGTCAATCCGGCGGTAGAGGGCAATATGGACACGTTTGGCTGAAAATTGAGCCCGCCGAGCGTGATAGCGGATTTGAGTTTCGTAACCAAATGCGAAGTGGGGCTATACCGAGGGAATTTATTCCCTCAGTAGAAGCTGGCGCTAAGGCAGGTCTGCAAAGTGGGAGACTAGCTGGTTACCCTATAATAGATGTGAAGGTGACTTTGTATGACGGTAGTTTTCACGAGGTCGATTCTTCGGACGTGGCTTTCAGAATGGCAGCTTCCATCGCTATGAGGGACGGGATAGACAAAGCTAAGTCCATTATTCTTGAGCCAATTATGGAAGTGGAAATAACGACTCCCAATCAGTTTCTGGGAGACATCATCGGCGATTTAAACTCCCGAAGAGCTCATATTGAAAGAATCGAGGGGCGCGATGAAGTTTCTAGCATTTGTTGCCTTGTCCCATTAGCAGAAATATTTGGTTTCGCTGGCGATTTGAGGTCGCTCAGTCAAGGGAGGGCAAGCCATACCATGCAGTTTCACCACTATGAAGAATTACCTCAAAATTTAGCTGATCAAATTGCGACCAAAGTGAGAAAAAGCAGATGACCGACCAAAAAGTTCGTATTAAAATCAAGAGCTTCGATCATAGGTTGGCTGATCAGGCAGTCAGTCAAATAGTGGAAACAGTCGAACGTACCGGGGCTATCGTGGTTGGCCCGGTACCTTTACCAACAGATATCGAAAAATTTTGTGTTATTCGCGGCCCTAACATCGATAAAGATTCCAGGGAGCAATTCGAAATCAGGACTCATAAGAGATTAATTGATATTTTGCAGTCCACTTCCAAGACTATAGATGCCCTGAGTCAGCTTAATATAGCATCTGGAGTGGAGATTGACATTAAGTTATAGTTAAAATTATGTTTCCAGGCATTATAGGTAAAAAAATAGGCATAACTCAACTGTTTCAGGAAAGCGGAGAGGCGATAGCAGTAACCGCCATCCAAGCCGGGCCTTCCGTGGTAACTCAAGTAAAGAGGCAGGACAGGGATGGTTATGATGCTATCCAGCTGGGCTTCATTGAGGATAAAGTGAAGCAATCTCGACTTAGCTTTCCAGAGAAGGGGCATCTTCGAGGATTAGAGAATGTTCGCCATCTTCGCGAATTCAGGGCCGATCCCGATTTCATCGAGACTAGCCCGGTTAAATGCGGTGACAAAGTGGATGTTGCCTTCCTGAAGCAAGGTGACCTGGTAAATGTAACTGGCTTTTCCAAAGGCAGAGGCTTTGCCGGCGTGGTAAAGCGATATCATTTTGCCGGTGGACCAAAGAGCCATGGCCAAACTGACCGCCATCGCGCCCCCGGTTCAATTGGTGCTACCACTTCTCCGGGGCGGGTGTTGAAAGGAAAAAGAATGGCAGGGCATATGGGAAATTGTAGAGTAACAGCGCGTAACCTAGAGGTAATTCAAACTGACCCAGAGCGTAATTTGCTTTTGGTGAAGGGTGCAGTACCTGGAGCCAACGGGGGGCTGTTAATAATTGAGAAAGTAAGGTAACAGGAAGTGCAAGTGCCAATTTATAGCTTAGAGGGTGAAGTTGTTGACCAAATAGAACTTAGCCAGGCCATTTTTGGTCTTCCCTTTAATGAGGCGGTAGTTCACCAAGCAATGGCCAGACAATTAGCCAATAGACGCCAGGGCACTGCATCTACCAAGACGCGGGGCGAAGTTAGAGGGAGCACACGGAAGCTTTACAGCCAAAAGGGTACTGGCAGGGCACGAAGGGGAGATAAAAAATCACCCCTGCTCAGAGGGGGAGGGGTAGTTTTCGGCCCCAAGCCGCGCATATATCACCAATCACTGCCCAAGAAAATGAGGAGGTTGGCTTTGAAGTGCCTCCTCTCAGCTAAAGTTAGAGAGGGGAATATAAAATTAGTTCAGGAACTTAACCTGGAGAAACCGAAGACAAAGGAGATGATTAATGTTCTGTCTTCGCTTGGCGTTGACTCTTCGGCTCTGATTCTTACTGCTCAATCCACACCCAATGTGGTTAAATCAGCGTCTAATTTGCCTGAAGTCAAAGTCCTACCTGCAGCTCTAGTTAATGTATTGGACTTGCTTTCTTACAAAATGCTGATAGCCACTGTACCGGCAATACGCGACATTGAGCAAATTTGGGGTAAATAAATTGCATCTTTACGAAGTTTTACGGCGTCCTTTGATTACGGAGAAAGCTACTTTGCTTAAGGAGGGAGATAAATATGCCTTTGAGGTAGCAGGCAAAGCTAACAAGTCTCAGATTAAGGAAGTGGTAGAACAAGCTTTCAAGGTAAAGGTGAGCAAAGTCAATGTGATGACGGTGCCCGGGAAGACAAGAAGATTTGGCAGGAGACAAGTAACTAACTCACCCTGGAAAAAGGCAGTAGTTACCTTGGCGCCGGGACACAAAATTACTTTCTTTGAGGGTGTCTAATGGGTTCAGTCGTTAAGTGGAGAAAAAAGAAGATGTCAAAACACCAGCATAAGAAGCTTCTTAAAAAGACACGCTGGCAAAGGGTGCATAAATAAGGAGTGATTGATGGGATTAAAGACCTATAATCCAACTTCCCCAGGCAGGAGATTTATGTCTGGCGCTACTTTTGAAGAGTTAACCAAGGTGGCGCCTGAGAAATCTTTACTGGCGCCACTGAAAAAGAAGGGAGGACGTAATAGCCGAGGTGTTATAACAGTGCGCCACAGAGGTGGCGGGAGTAAACGCAAGCTTCGGCTCATCGACTTCAAGAGGGATAAAATTACCGTCCCAGGAAAAGTAGCTTCCATTGAATATGACCCTAACAGGTCAGCGCGCATTTCCCTAATTCATTATGCCGATGGAGAAAAGCGCTATATAGTCGCCCCTTTGGGCATCAAGTTGGGCGATACCATACAGGCAGGCGAGGACGTTGATATAAAACCTGGAAATGCTTTACCATTGGAGTCCATTCCTGTGGGAAGTTTAGTGCATAATGTTGAGTTTGAGCCAGGCAAAGGAGGAAAGCTGATTCGTAGCGCAGGCAATTCTGCTCAGATTATAAGCAAAGAGGGCAGATATGTCGTACTTAAACTTCCTTCAGGCGAACTACGTAAATTTCACCACAGGTGCTGGGCTACTATTGGTCAAATAGGCAACGCTGACCACGAAAGTATAAAATTGGGCAAAGCTGGAAGTAAGAGATGGTCAGGTTGGCGCCCTACGGTCAGGGGCTCGGCTATGACCCCTCGCGACCACCCACATGGAGGTGGAGAGGGCAGAACTCCTCGAGGAATGCCTCCGAAAACTCCGTGGGGAAAGCCAGCTTTGGGAGCTAAGACGCGTCGCCGTAAAACGTCGGACAAGATGATTCTTAAGCGGAGGAAATAAAGATGTCACGGTCGCTCAAGAAAGGGCCTTTTTGCAATGTTAAATTGCTTAAGAAAATAGAATTGCTCAATAATTCGGGCGAGAAAACAGTGATAAAGACATGGTCTCGTGCCTCTACCATTTTACCCCAAATGATAGGGCATACCATCGCAGTGCATAATGGCAAGAAGCACGTACCCATTTTCATCACTGAAAATATGGTGGGGCATAAATTGGGCGAATTTGCACCTACCAGGACATATAGAGGCCATACTACCAAAGCTAAAATAACTGAACAGGCGAGGAGATAATAATAGGCGATGAAGGTAAGAGCTGTAGCCAAAGATGTCGGCATTTCGCCTCAGAAGCTTCGGCTAGTGATAAATATGGTTAGAGGCAGAAAAGTTGACGAGGCATTGACTATCCTTGGCTTCTTGCCTACTCCCACAGCTAGAGCCGTGGCTAAGACAATTAAATCTGCGGCAGCCAATGCTGAAAACAATTTTCAAATGTCGCCTGCTGAGCTTACAATCACTGCTATATTCGCTGATCAAGGGCGTACCCTGAAGAGATTCCGCCCTCAGTCGAGAGGGAGAGTGAGCCCTATCTTAAAACGGTCTAGCAATATTACAGTTTTTGTCGAAGAGGAGGAATAATTTTGGGACATAAAGTTCATCCTTTTGGTTTCAGGCTGGGTGTCAATAAAGATTGGCAAGCTAAGTGGTATACCAGAAAAAACTACGCTCAGTTTTTGTTAGATGATTTAAAGTTGCGCAGAGTTGTGGAACAAAAATGTCTTGGAGGAGCAGTTGCCCGGACAGAGATCGAACGCTCGGGAGACGAGGTATATTTAACTCTTTACTCAGCTCGCCCTGGCATTTTAATTGGTCGCGGGGGACAGAATGTGGAAGCGCTGAAAACGGACCTGGAGAAGGTCAGCGGGGATAAAATTAGATTGACCATCAGGGAAGTTGAGCATCCTGAACTCGAAGCTCTCTTGGTAGCTCGGAGCATAGCTCAGCGGCTTGAAGAGAGAATTCCTTTCCGGCGGGCCATGAGGCAAGCAGCTTTCCGAACTTCGCAAGCCGGTGCTAAGGGAATAAAGATAATATGCAGCGGAAGGCTGGGTGGAGTCGAAATTGCCAAAACTGAGGCGCTCCGCCAAGGTCAAATGCCGTTGCATAAATTACGCGCCAACATTGATTATGGTTTTACTGAAGCCCATACCTTGATGGGGCGTATTGGAGTTAAAGTGTGGATTTATAAGGGCGATATCATCCCGGAAACAAAGGAGAAAGGTGTTACAACCGAAGCGAGTGAAGTACCGCAAGGTACATAGGGGAAGGCTAAAAGGTAGTGCCCAAAGCGGAGATACTATTGCTTTTGGTGACTTTGGCTTGAGGGCTGAGGAATCCGCTTGGGTGACAGCGCGACAAATTGAAGCAACTCGGCGCGTATTTGTGCGCCACTTACATCGTGGCGGTAAACTATGGATACGAGTTTTCCCTGATAAAGTTGTAACTAAAAAACCCGCAGAGACAAGGATGGGCGGTGGAAAAGGTGCCCCGGAACACTGGGTAGCCGTAGTTAAGAGAGGCAGAATCCTGTTTGAACTGGCTGGTGTAAAGGAGGAGATGGCTGCGGAGGCAGCGCATCTTGCCTCCTACAAGCTTCCTATAGCTACTAGTTTTGTCAGGAGGGAAAGGCAGAAACTTGAAGGTTAGCGAAATTCGCACTCTGAATACTGAAGAGCTATTAACGAAGCTCGAAGAAGCTCATGAGGAACTGTTTAACCTCCGTTTTCGCCTGGCCACCAGACAGTTGGAGAATCATCGGGAGATTCCTAACGTGAAGAGAAGGATTGCTAGAATCCAGACTATTTTAAGAGAAAGAGAGCTTAGCATAGAATGAGTTATCTCGGGAAAAGAAAGGTTAGAGAAGGCTTAGTGGTAAGCGACAAAATGGACAAAACCGTGGTGGTGGCTGTGGAAACCAGGAAAGTCCATCCACTCTATAAGAAAGCTATCAGAGTTACCAAAAAATATAAGGCACATGACGAAAACAATGCTTGTAAAATTGGAGACAAAGTGAAGATTGGCGAGACTCGCCCATTGTCCAAGGAGAAGCATTGGCGGGTAACAGAGATAATATCCAAGAGGGAAATGGCTGAAGACCGACCAGAGCAAAAGAAATGATTCAGACTTATACCAGACTCAAGATAGCCGATAATACCGGGGCGAAGCAGATTATGTGCATTAATGTGTCTATCGGGGCAAGAAAATATGCCCGCATAGGCGACATTATCGTGGCCACGGTGAAGCGGGCCATGCCCCATGGAATGGTGAGAGAGGGTGAAGTAGTGCGGGCTGTGGTCGTACGTGTGGCTAAGCCCTATCGCCGCTTCGATGGTTCATATATCAGATTCGATGAGAATGCCGCAGTCGTTCTTGGTGATACAAATAATCCTAAAGGCAGTCGCATTTTTGGTCCTGTAGCCCGGGAACTTAGAGACAAAGACTTCACCAAGATAATATCCTTAGCCCCCGAGGTCTTATAAAATGAAAATCAGAAAAAATGATACAGTTATCATAATTACTGGTAAGGACAAGGGGAAAAGTGGAAAAGTGCGCCGCGCCTTCCCCAAGGAAGATAGAGTGGTAGTGGAAGGGCTCAATATGATTAAACGCCATTCTCGAGCCCCCAGGGCTACCCGCCAAGCCGGCATAATTGAGTTTGAAGCTCCAATCCGTCTATCCAACGTAATGTTGTTGTGTGATAAATGTGGCAAACCCACACGAGTCGGTTTCCGCTTTCTGGCCGATGGCAAAAAGGCGCGAATTTGCAATGCTTGTCAAGAAGTGATTGACTGAGAGATTTGACCGTGAAAGCTCGCTTGAAGGAAAAATATTTGACCGAAGTAGTTCCCCAGCTCAAGGCTAGATTGGACTACACCAACATAATGCAACTGCCTAGGCTGGAAAAAATTGTGCTTAACATCGGTTTGGGCGAAGCCATACAGGACCCCAAAGCCCTCGAAGCTGCGGAGAAAGACCTATCCACAATTTCGGGGCAACGTCCTGTGACCACAAAGGCGAAAAAGTCTATCGCCCTTTTTAAGCTGCGGGCTGGTATGCCTATCGGCATGATGGTAACGTTGAGAGGTAAACGGATGTACGATTTCTTTGACAAACTGGTTAATATCGTTCTACCGAGGTTCCGAGATTTCCGCGGAGTATCACGGGACTCTTTCGATGGCCGAGGAAACTATAGCCTGGGCATAAAAGAACAGATAGTTTTTTCTGAGATTGATTACGATAAAATAGATAAAATTCGCGGATTCGAGGTAACCATTGTTACCACGGCCAAGAATGATGATGAAGCCAGAACCTTGTTAGAATTAATGGGTATGCCTTTCAGGAGAACTTGATATGGCGAAGTTATCTAAGATTGTTAAGTCAAAACGACCACCCAAGTATAAGGTACAGCGACGTAATCGTTGCCAATTATGCGGTAGGCCGCGTGCTTATATGCGTAAATTTGGCTTATGTCGTATTTGCTTCCGGGAACTTGCTGTAACTGGTGTAATCCCAGGGATAACAAAGTCAAGTTGGTGAAGAAAAATGACAGTTACCGACCCTATCGCTGATCTGTTGACCCGAATACGCAATGCTATCATGGCCGGTCATGATGATGTGCTTGTGCCTTCCTCCACGATAAAGCTGGCCATAACCAAAATTCTTAAGGAAGAGGGTTTTATTGAACGTTATGAAATACTTAAAGGGCAACCAGGGCCAATGGTAAAAATCCGCCTTAAGTACACAGATGACCAGCCTGCAATTTTAGGTTTAGAAAGGGTGAGTAAGCCGGGTCTAAGGGTTTACGTGGAAAGACGTAAAGTACCTCGTGCCTATGGGGGCTTGGGCATTGCCATTCTATCCACACCCAAAGGCATCATGACTGGTAAAGAGGCGTGGCGACAGCATCTTGGCGGTGAAATTCTGTGCTATGTGTGGTAAATTAACTCAGGAGTTGTAAATTATGTCTCGTATTGGCTTGCTGCCCATTGCTATACCTCAAGGTACCGAGGTGAAGATTGATGGAAGCGAAGTTGTGGTAAAAGGAAGTAAGGGAGAACTGCGTCGTCGGTTTCACCCCGGCATTTCTATCGCTTTGAAGAATGGGGACTTGATTGTAACTCGACCTAGTGATAGCAAGATTCATCGTTCTTTACACGGACTCACTCGTAGCCTGTTGGCAAATATGGTTACAGGGGTAAGCGAAGGTTTTGAAAAAGTCTTGGAAATAAATGGCGTGGGCTATAGAGCGCAGAAAACTGGCGACAAGCTGTTGCTCCAGGTAGGATACGCCAATACTGTGGAGTTCCCCCCCCCTCCTGGTATTAGTATCAGCGTTGAGGGGACAAATCGTATTCGCGTCGCTGGTATTGATAAAGAAGTAGTTGGGGAAACGGCTGCCAGAATTCGGGCGATACGCCCTCCTGACTCCTATAAAGGAAAAGGCATTAAATACTTTGGTGAGAAACTGCGTCTTAAACCTGGTAAAGCAGGCAAAATAGGCAAGAAATAGTGGCTAAAATGAGCAAGAGAGATTCAAAGGCAATCAAAGAGATACGACACAGGCGGGTGAGGCGAAAAGTAACGGGAACAATAGCACGACCTCGCTTATGTGTCTTCCGTAGCTTGAATCACATTCATGCCCAGATTATTGACGATTCTAATGCCCGGACTTTAGTCTCCATGAGCACTCTTGACTCTCAGGTGAGAAGCAAGACCGATGTAATAGGAAAAAGCAAGAAAGCCGAAGCAGTGGGGACTTTGCTTGCGGAGAAAGCGCTAAATAGAGGAATCAAACAGGTGATTTTTGACCGCGGCGGTTATAAGTATCACGGCAGAGTTAAGGTTTTAGCCGAGGCCGCCAGAAAAGCTGGATTGGAGTTTTGAGAGCTAGCTTATGAAAGCAGTTACTAAAGCAAGAGGGAAGAGGACCACAATCGATGCCGCGGATCTGACTCTCGAAGAGAAGCTATTAGGCATTGACCGTGTCACCAAAGTGGTCAAAGGTGGTAGACACCTTCGATTCAGAGCTTTAGTAGTAGTTGGCGATGGCCAGGGGCATGTCGGATTTGGTTTAGCTAAAGCGGCGGCGGTTCCTGAAGCAGTTCGCAAGGCAGGTGCTACGGCGAGGAAAGAGTTGATTGAGGTGCCCATCAGGGGCAGTACCATCCCTCATGAAATCCTAGCCAAGTTTAGGGCATCCAAGATTTTACTAAAGCCGGCAGCGCCTGGGACGGGCTTAATTGTCAACAATACCACTCGAGCATTACTTGAATTGGCAGGCATAAAAGACGTCCTTGGCAAATCGTTCGGTGGACCAAGCAAGATCAATGTAGTCAAAGCTACGATGCTCGCTCTGGCTAGCTTAAAGCAAACTGAGGAAGCGGCAATTCAAACCGATGTTGAAGCTCAGGAAGAAGAGGTAGATGAAACAGAATGAATTAAAGCCTCCTCTAGGTGCTAAGCAGAATAGAAAACGCATAGGTCGCGGAGATGGCAGCGGGCACGGCACCTATTCGGGGCGCGGTTGCAAAGGACAAAAAGCTCGATCTGGTGGTGGCGTACGCCTTGGCTTTGAAGGCGGCCAGTTGCCTTTGATAAAACGGCTACCACAAAAAAGAGGATTCACTAACATTTTTAAAACCGAATATAACATTGTCAATGTGGGGAAGCTAGCCATTTTCTCACCAGGGACTGAGGTAACCCCTAAGGAATTGCTCCAGGCAGGATTAATTAGCACCCCGGACCGTCCAACTAAAATTCTCGGCCAGGGCGATATCCGGCACCCATTACTAATTAGTGCTAACAAATTCTCTTCATCGGCAGAGAAAAAAATCCTCGCTGCCGGCGGGAAAACAAAACAGATTTAAAATGCAGCGCAAAAGAACCCAACCGCGTCTCGTCCAAGCAATGATGGACATATGGACATTGCCTGATTTGAGGCGAAGAATTCTTTTCACCCTCGGCATCCTGGTAGTTTTTCGATTTCTAGCTCAAGTTCCCTTACCTGGCGTGGACATTGAGGCCCTGCAAGAGTTCTTCGGGCAAAATCTCCTCTTCGGCATGCTTGACCTTTTTAGCGGTGGGGCTATGTCGCGTTTCAGCGTGGTCGCTGCGGGCATCTACCCCTATATCACTGCTTCAATAGTCATGCAGCTACTGGTTCCTGTGATTCCCAGACTTCAGGCTATATCTCAGGAGGGGGAGCCTGGTCGTCATAGAATCAACCGAATTACCCATTTGCTGACGGTGCCTCTGGCCGCGCTTCAAGGCTATGGCATGCTTTCTATACTACGCATGCAGGGTGTTATGGGGTCGCTTCCACCACTGACCACAGCCACCATAGTAACAACAATGGTTGCTGGCACGATATTCCTGGTGTGGCTGGGCGAATTGATTACCGAGCGTGGTATAGGGAATGGGATATCGATAATAATCTTTGGTGGCATCGTGGCCGGCCTACCCGGGATAGTGGGTAGTGGCATTGTTGATGCTCAAGCCGGAAATCCCGAGGGCTTGATCGCCTACATTGTTCTGACCTTAGCTATGCTGGTGCTCATAGTCATATTTGTGGAAGCGCATCGGCGTATCCCTGTACAATACGCTCGGAGTACTATTCGCAGCGGACGCATATATCGCCAGTCAGGTTCCACCTACATACCGCTGCGAGTCAATACCGCTGGGATGATACCCCTCATTTTCGCCCTGGCCATGATGCAGCTCCCCGCTACAATATCTTCATTCTTCATGGGGCCGGCAGACGATCCCAATTTCTGGAACACAATCTATAACATTTTTCAGTCCGATACCGTACTCTACCAGGGATTGTATTTTGCCTTAGTAATCGGTTTTGCTTTCTTCTACACTATGGTCATATTCGAGCAAATGAACCTGCCTCAAACCTTGCAGCAGCAAAGCGGCTTCATCCCCGGGGTTCGGCCCGGCAAGGCCACAGCTGATTACTTGAACAAAGTCATAAAGCGCATTACCTTCGGTGGCGCGCTTTTTCTGGCTCTAGTGGCAATTATGCCTTTCATTGCCAAGGAAATCACCGGCGTCACAGCATTGGTGTTCCAGAGCACCGCCATACTTATAGCTGTTGGTGTGGCTCTCGATACCATGAAGCAATTAGAGGCTCAACTAACCATGCGCCGCTATGAGGGCTTCCTAAAATAATGTACACAATCATACTAGGGGCTCCGGGGGCGGGGAAGGGAACTCAGGCAGATATTCTCTCACAAGAGATGAATCTACCTCATATAGCCTCCGGGGATTTGTTTCGTCAGGCTTTAGAGGCAAGGGCCGAGTTTGGTCTCCTGGCTAAAAGCTATATGGATAAAGGGGAACTAGTTCCCGATGAGATAACCATAAAAATGATTCTGGAAAGAATCAAACAATCAGACTGTGCCTCTGTTTGTCTTCTCGAGGGCTTTCCCCGGACTTTGCATCAAGCTGAAGTTCTAGACCAAACCCTTGAGGAGCAGGGCAAAAGCATAGATAAAGCAATATATATCGAAGTGCCCAGTGAAGAGCTGGTGAAACGCCTCAGCGGGAGACGGCTTTGCCGCACCTGTCAAATGCCGTATCACACAATAAATTCACCGCCTAAAACACCAGGTAGATGTGATAAATGCGGTGGTGAATTATATCAACGTACTGACGACAGGGAGGAAACAGTAAAGAACCGACTAAATATTTTCTTTGCTCAAACTCTTCCCATTCTTGATTATTATAAAAAACAAGGTAAACTAATTAAAGTCAATGGTAATCAGGGAATACGGGATGTAACCAGAGAAATACTCTCTGCACTTAAGCACCAATGTCAGCCTGAGCAAAGCGGAGAGCCTCTGAGATTCCCGTCGACAGGCTTCAGGGCGCGCTCCGGTCGCCGAATTCACACTGAGCGAAGCCAAAGCGCTCCCTCAGAATGACATTAGGGGTGAGCATAGGCAAAATAAATGGTAATTATAAAATCTACTGAGGAAATAGTTATTATGCGAAAGTGTGGCAAAATCCTCAGCGCCATTTTAGATAAACTGAAAACCGAAATAGGACCGGGGATTAAGACTGGCCAATTGGACATAATCATGACCGAAGAATCGGAGAAGAGGGGGGTGATACCTTCTTTTAAGAACTATCGCGGCTTTCCTGCGAATTTATGTGTTTCTGTAAACAATGAGATAGTTCACGGCATTCCCGGCGAACGAATACTACAGGAAGGAGACATCGTTTCTTTAGATGCAGGAGTAAAACTCGATGGCTTTCATACCGATGCCGCTATCACTATTGGTGTGGGACGGATAAGCAAGGAGGCCGAGGAACTTATCGCGGTCACGGAAGGTAGTTTAATATCAGGCATCGCTCAAGCTAGAAGTGGGGCACGGGTAGATGATATCTCATCTGCTATTCAACATTATGTTGAAGCAAAAGGATTTTCGGTGGTTAGAGAATATACGGGGCATGGAGTAGGCCGCGACCTGCATGAAGAGCCCCCAATACCTAATTTTGTGGTTGGAAAAGGTCTCTTGCAGCGTAAAGGGATGACTCTAGCCATTGAGCCTATGGTTAACGCTGGAGATTGGCACACTAAATTGGCAGCTAATCAGTGGACAGTGCTTACAGCCGATGGCAGTCTTTCCGCACATTTTGAACATACCATTGCCATAACTGACAATGAAGCTGAGATACTTGTTTAGGTAGGATATAAAAATGGCTAAGAAGGAAAGGATAGAAGTTGAAGGCACAGTGATTACAGTTCTACCTAATACCATGTTTCGCGTCGAATTGGCCAATGGACATAAAATACTGGCTTACATTTCAGGCAAGATGAGAAAGCACTATATCAAGGTTTTGCCTGGGGATAGAGTCCTGATAGAACTTTCCCCCTACGACCTGAGCCGGGGCAGGGTTACCTATCGGCTTAAATAATTTGACAGGTCAACTAAGAAGGTTTATTATAACAAGGTTTGTTTATATGGTGATAGAAAATGAAAGTAAGAGCGTCGGTGAAGCCAATATGCAGAAAATGTAAGGTTATCAGGCGAGATGGTGTGGTTAGGGTTATTTGTGAAAATCCAAAGCACAAACAGAGGCAGGGATAAAATGCACAATCCTAAGCACACATATCGAAATTCTATACAATATCAAATTATCAAAACTGTTTTGAATTTGGGTAACCATTCAGCCTCCTTATGTCGCCCTGAGCGAAGCGCAGGGGCATTGAGATTTCCTTCGACAGGGCTCAGGATATGCTTCGGTCGCGGAGTGTTACACTGAGCAAAACCGAATTTCTCCCTCAAAATGACATTATGATGAATAGTGACGAATTTAGAATTTAGAGGTTAAATATTAGAAATTGAAGGATAAGTAATGGCACGCATTGTCGGTGTAGACCTTCCTAAAGATAAGCCAATCGGGATAGCCTTGCAGAACATTTATGGCATTGGTGCTACATCAAGCCAGCGCATTCTGGCTGCCACTGGTATCGATCCCGGTATTAGAGTTAAGGAACTTAGCGAGGAACAGGTTGGCCAGATTCGAGACGTCGTTGGCAAACAGTATAAGGTGGAAGGTGAACTTAGGCGAGAGGTTCAATCTAATATAAAGCGGCTTATTGAAATTAGCTGTTATCGAGGCATAAGACACCGCATGAGGTTACCAGTTCATGGACAGAGAACCCGCACAAACGCCCGAACCAAAAGAGGGTCAAGGAAAACAGTGGCAGGGCGAGGGCAAAGACGTGGCGTAGGTAAGAAGTAAGGAACTTATTTTCAACAAATGCCAAAGAAGAAGAGAATTCGTAAAACCCATAAAAAGGTCAGCGAAGGCAAGGCTTATATCCAATCCACTTTCAATAACACGACCATTACCATTACCGATATGCAAGGTGATGTTATTGCCTGGGGGAGTTCTGGTCTTGCTGGATTCAAAGGTTCCAGGAAAGGCACCCCTTACGCAGCCCAACTAGCTGCCAGAGATGCAGCACGCCGAGCAATGAGTGATGGCATGCGCCGAGTCGAGGTGTATATTAAAGGTCCGGGTAGTGGGCGAGAATCAGCTATTCGCGCTTTACAAGCTTCCGGCATTACCGTCACAGCTATCAGAGACGTGACTCCTATTCCCCATGACGGCTGCCGTCCGCGAGGAAGGAGAAGGGTATAAAATGGCGCGTTACACAGGCCCGGCTTGTCGACTATGTCGCCGCTTCGAAGTCAAGTTGATGCTCAAAGGCGAGAGGTGTCCTACCCCTAAATGTCCTTTGGAGAAAAGAAATGTTCCTCCCGGGGGGCGTTCTCTGTCTCGAAGGCGCAGCAGAATTTCCGATCGCGGACTTCAATTACGCGAAAAGCAAAAGGTTCGCTTTTGCTACGGTGTCCTCGAGCGACAATTTCGCAGGTTTTTTAGCGAGGCCAAAAAGGGCCATGGTACCACTGGAGACAACTTTCTCATATTGTTGGAGCGGAGATTAGATAATGTGGTGTATCGCCTGGGCTTTGCTGATTCACGTGCCCAAGCCAGGCAAATAGTTCGGCATGGTCACATAGTTGTCAATGGTCGCAAAACCGATATTCCTTCCTTTCTGGTTAAATCGGGAGACGTTGTAAAGTGGCGGGATGCCAGCACAAAAACAGAATATTATAAAAGAGTAGCTGAGGAGATTGAGGATAAATTTGTCCCCAGCTGGTTAAGCCTAGACAAGGAAAACATGACAGGTAGAGTGTTAAATCTGCCTGGCAAGGACGATATTGAAGCTGGATTTAATGCGAAAGCTATTGTTGAATATTACTCGAGGTGAACTATGCCCGTATTGTCTATCCCCACAGTAACTTGTGTTGAAGGCACCAAGAATTATGGTC
>Ga0209986_10000575_pt1 | contig 35602 bp, 28 predicted proteins | sample BlataG_FD_183168 | JGI IMG/M metagenome (GOLD analysis project Ga0209986, IMG submission 183168) | Deep subsurface microbial communities from Black Sea to uncover new lineages of life (NeLLi) - Black_00105 metaG (SPAdes) (version 2) | ecosystem: Environmental > Aquatic > Marine > Oceanic >... | reverse complement strand
GCTGCACGGAAAGCTCGGGCCTCCTGCCCGACTTGCCTGGGGCGGAATGATGAAAAGCCAAGGTTTTCACCATCCCGCTGCTGCTCATGGGCGGCATCCTGCCGCCGGCTGGCAGTGGGGGATGAACTGATGTGGTTCGCTGTTTGCTACCAGTCCGGTTGCTCACGCTCCCGGCTCCCTCTGTCCAAACACGGTTGACGAGGTCGGGGGTGCCCGTGCCCACGAGCGTGCTCCGGAAGCAAGAGAAGCCAGGATGGCGAAGCGTTGCGGACGGGCAGTGAACGAAGGCCACGAGGGCCGAAGTGAACGGCCAGCGAGTGGGCATGGGCACCCCAGACCGGTGGACTAGCTGCACGGAAAGCTCGGGCCTCCTGCCCGACTTGCCTGGGGCGGAATGATGAAAAGCCAAGGTTTTCACCATCCCGCTGCTGCTCATGGGCGGCATCCTGCCGCCGGCTGGCAGTGGGGGATGAACCGATGCGGTTCGCTGATTGCTACCAGTCCGGTCGCTCACGCTCCCGCCTGCGGCTTCTGGAAAACACTCTGCTCGATTCCCGGCATGTTCAATCCACTGCCGGCCTGCCGTCTGCGGGACCAGGAAGGGGTACCACCTTTTTGCGGCAGCGTTCCGAGCAGTACCGCACCTGCTCCCAGCAGCGGGCCCATTTCTTCCGCCAGTTGAACGGCCGACCGCAGGCAGCACACACCTTTGTCGGTAACGGCTGCTTTCCCATCAGTCAGTCCTCCGCTTCCTCTGCAAGAAACGGAAAGGTCCGCTGCCCATCATGGACCGACCGCCGACGGCTACGACGAGGCTTGCCGGTTCCGGCCAACTCGCGGCGGACCGGGTCCTGCTGCATCGCCCCGCGGCGGTCGCGGCGGCTGCCGTGCCGGTCGGCCACGCCGCGGGCCTCGGCCCAGGCAGCCGGGTCGTGCCGCAGGGCCGTGAACCGGGCCTTGGCTGCCCGGAGGGCAAGGGTGTGGTCAACAATCGGCTCGGGATAGTCGCGGCCAATCAGGCAGCCGGCCGCCTGCTGCACCGCCGCCGGCATGGTCCAGGGCTGGTGGATGTGCTCAGTCGGCACGCCGGCGAGTTCCGGCAGCCAACGGCGGATGAAGACGCCTTGGGGGTCCTGCTCGATCGCCTGCTTGTCGGGGTTGTAGATCCGCAGGGTATTGATGCCGGTGGTGCCGCTTTGCATTTGCAGCTGCGACCAGTGGATGCCCGGTTCAAAGTCGAGAAACAGCCGGGCCAGGTGCAGCCCCGTTGGCCGCCAGTGCAGCCAGAGGGAATAGCTGGCAAACGACACCAACAACGCCCGCATCCGAAAGGTCAGCCAGCCGGTGGCCAGCAGGCTTCGCATGCAGGCATCGACCAGCGGATAGCCGGTGCGGCCGGTTGCCCAGGCCTCGAACCGCTGCTGCGAGAACTCGTCCTCCCGCAGGCCGTCGGCCGCCCGCCACATGTTGGCCTGCTCAATCGCCGGCTCGTCCTCGAGCTTCTGCATGAAGTGACAGTGCCAGTGCAGCCGCGACTGCATCGCCTTCAGGCTCCGCTGCCAAGCCCTTAGTTCAAACCGGTCACGCCGATCAGTCACGCTCGCCAGGGCCGCCTTTACCTCCCGCCGCCGGGCCTCGCTGGCCTGCCAGACCCGCCGGATTGAAACGGCCCCGAAGGCAAGCTGTGCCGAGAGCCGTGAGCAGGCAGTTGCTGCCGTCAGCGGTGAGGAGATGCCGCCTGAATAAAAGCGGCCGCGGCGACTGAGAAAGTCATCAAGCACTGCAGCAGCCGCCCGTTCGCCACCCGGCTGCCGGTCGAGGGTGTCGGGCGGTTGGCCGAGGTCAGCCGGCCCCAACAGGCCGGCGGTCGGCAGCCGGGTGAGTGTCTCGGCTGCCGGACCACGGGCCAGCGGCCGCAGCACGGCCTGAGCACTCTCCATGCGGTCTTCCCAGTGCCGGTTCCAGCCGTTCCGGGAGGCCAGCCGCCGGACCACCCCGGTCTGCGGCAGCTCGACCAGCTGCACACCGGCCTCCCGGGCCCAGCGGCGGACTCGCCGGTCGCGGGCATAGCTGACGGCCGTGCCGGTCTCCTCATGGGCGAAGAGCTCGGCAAAGCCGGTCTCCTGCCGCAGCTGTTCAAGCATGGCAACCGCCTCACCTTGGCGGGTGACAAGCGGAATGCCGAGCCGGGCCAGGGCCGGGCTGAGGTCAGCCAGGCACTCCCGCTGAAACGCAGTGTGGGCCGGGCTCCACTCAGGCTGGCCGACGATCTCAGGCTCGTAGAGAAAGACGGCAAAGAGGCCCGCCCCCCGCGACCGCTCAGCCGCTGCGGCCAAGGCGGCGTGGTCGGTTACCCGCAGATCACGCTTCAGCCAGACGCAGAGGGGTGGGGGCTGCATGGGCAATGGTGCAAGCGGTGGGCCAAAGGCTGCAACGAACTTCAGGGATGACGCTTTGGTACTGTAGGCGACCAGTGCCTCAATGAGGTGCCAGTTCTCCCGACTGGTCCGGCGATTCGGCACCCACAGCAGCCAGCAGGCGTTGTCACCGAGCCTGCACGGGGCGTATTCTGCAGGTCTGGGTTTTTTCTGTGCAGGATGCCGGTTTTGATGCTCACCTGTCGTTCGCTGATCCTACCCTGGGGCCTGCTCTGGGGGGCCTGCCTGACCGGGCCCCCGCTGCTGGCCAGTGAGCCAGCGGCCGCGACGGCTGAGGCTGCAGAGGGCCCGATTGCAGACGTGGCTGTCGAGGCCGGCGGTGCCACTGTCGCTGAGGTCATCGACGCCCGCTTTGGCGTCGTGGTCGGCTGGATGGAGGCGGTCCTGTTCTGGGAGCCGGTGAAGGCGGTGCCGATTCCGCTGATTGTGCTGATCCTGCTCTGCGGCTCGATCTTCTTCACGGTCTACTTTGGCTTTCTCAACATCCGCGGCTTCAAGCATGCCATCGACATCACCCGCGGCCGCTACGACAACCCGGATGATCCGGGTGAGATCTCCCACTTTCAGGCCCTCACCTCGGCGTTGAGTGCGACGGTTGGCCTGGGCAACATCGCTGGTGTCGCAGTGGCCATTCAGATGGGCGGGCCCGGGGCGGTGATCTGGATGATGCTGATCGGTCTGTTCGGCATGACTGCCAAGTTCAACGAATGCACCCTGGCCCAGGTCTATCGCAAGGTTCACCCTGACGGCACGGTCGACGGCGGGCCGATGCACTACCTTGAGATCGGCCTGCAGCAGAAGGGCTTTCCCTTTCTGGTGGCCAAGCTTTTCGGCCTCGTGTTTGCCGTCTTCTGCATCGGCGGCTCCTTCGGCGGCGGCAACATGTTCCAGGCCAACCAGGCCACCACTGCCATCCGCGGCATGATTGGCGATGCCGCCCGCCTTGATTGGCTGATCGGTGGCGTCCTCGCCTTCTTTGTCGGCCTGGTGATCATCGGCGGCATCCGACGGATTGGTCAGGTCACTGAAAAAATCATCCCGCTGATGTGCGGCATCTATGTGCTGGCGGGGCTGGTGATTCTGGTGATGCATGCCCGGCAGATTCCCGCCGCTGCCGTGCTGATCGTGCAGTCGTGTGTGGCCCCCGAGGCAATTTTCGGTGGCTTTGTCGGCGTGATGGTGCAGGGCATCAAGCGGGCGGTGTTTTCCAACGAGGCTGGCGTCGGCTCAGCCGCCATCGCCCATGCGGCCGCCAAGACCGACGAGCCGGTCCGGGAGGGCATGGTGGCGATGCTCGGGCCGTTCATCGACACCGTGGTGATCTGCACAATGACGGCCTTGGTGGTGATCGTCAGCGGCGCCTACCAGGAGCCGGCGGCCGGCGAGGGCGTCGAAATGACCCGCTGGGCCTTTGCCGACACGATCAGCTGGTTTCCAATCATCCTCAACATCTCGGTGCTGCTGTTTGCCTATTCGACGATGATCAGCTGGTCGTACTACGGCGAAAAGGCCTGGCAGTATCTGTTCGGCTCGAGCCGCCGGGCGGTGATCATCTATCGCAGCATCTTCCTGGGTTTCATCGTGCTGGGAGCGATCTCGTCGCTGGAGAACGTGATCTCGTTTTCTGATCTGATGATCCTGTCGATGGCCTTTCCGAACGTGATTGGTGGCGTGATCCTGGCCCCAAAGGTGAAGTCGCTGCTGGTTGACTATTGGACGCGGTATCGGCACAACGAGTTCGTGACCTACGACTGACACCCCCTGCAAGGAACAGCCGCTGTGCCCCTGACCGCCACCACTGTTGTCGTGCCGATCGATTTTTCAGCAGAGTCACCACGAGCGATCGCGGCCGCCTTGGAAATTGTTGCCCGGCCCGACGGCCTGCATCTGGTCCATGTGATGCCGCCGCTGGAGACGATGTCGCCCGGCTTTCTGGTCGGTGACATCACCGAGGAATCACGCACCCGCAAGGTGACCGAGGCACTGACGAAGCTGGCAACCGAGACGGGAGCCACGGCGGCGATACTGGTGGCCCTGATCGGCACTCCGGGCCTGGAGATCAGCGACTATTCCCGCCGGCAGCAGGCCGACCTGATTGTGATTCCGTCGCACGGCTACCACGGCGTCAAGCGGCTGTTCCTCGGCAGTGTCGCTGAGCGGGTGATCCGGCATGCTGCCTGCAACGTGCTGGTGGTTCGGCGGAGTGACGCCGAGTAGCCGGCGGCGGCAGACGTTCTCCACGGCCTGCTGGATCACTCGAAGGTGACCAGTTCTTCGACTGCGTCATCGTCCTCGAAGGGATCGAATTCACCGTCGAGCGGGCCGTAGTCAGAAGCCATTGGCAATCGCGGCATAGATGTTTCGCACTGAGTCGGGCATCGCGGGCAAACTCCTCGATCAAGTCTACCGGCTCAGCACACCGCGACAGCACCCAATTCGGCGGCTGGCCGCAATTCTGCGACGGCTGCTTGGATTTGCCCTGTGAACTTTTTATGTTCGACATCCGGGTTGCTGAGATCGATCCTGACCGGCTCGATCGCCACTGCCCCGCTGCCCGTTCCCGTCCACCAGAAAGGTCCCCATGTCGACTGCCAGCCCTGCCGCCCCGGAAACGATGGACCCCTGGTTTCAGGACCGCTTTGCCGAGCGAATCGGCGGGGCCGGCTATGGCAAGGGAACCGAGGTCTACAAGTTCGAGCTGATCAAGCGGGCCAAGCGGCAGGCCCTCGCCGACCATCCCGAGCGGAAGATGCTCGACTTTGGCATTGGCGAAAACGATGAGATGGCCCCGGAGCAGGTTCGGGCGGTGATGCGGCGGGAGATCGACCGGCCGGAAAACCGGGGCTATGCCGACAACGGCATCGCCGCCTTCAAGGAAGCGGCTGCCGCCTTCATGCAGCGGGAGTTCGGGGTCGAACTCGACCCGGTCAAGGAGGTCAACCACTGCATCGGCTCAAAGACCGCCTATGCGATGCTGCCGGCAGCCTTTATCAACCCGGGCGATGTCACCCTGATGACGGTGCCGGGCTATCCCGTCGCCGGCACCGCCACCCGCTGGTTCGGCGGCGAGGTCCACAAGCTGCCGCTGGTGCCGGAGCACGACTTCTTCCCAGACCTCGATGGCATTCCGGCTGATGTCCTCGCCCGGACCAAACTGCTGGTGCTCTGCTATCCCAACAGTCCGACGGGCAAGACGGCCACTCGGGCCTTCTATGAACAGGTCGTCGAGTTCGCGAAGGCCAATCGGATCATCGTGATCCAGGACGCCGCCCACATGATGCTCTCTTACGACGACGAGCCGCTGTCGTTCCTCTCGGTTCCGGGGGCCAAGGAGGTGGGCGTCGAGGTCCACTCGATGTCGAAGGGCTTTCACATGATCGGCTGGCGGCTCGGCTGGGTCTGCGGCCATGAAAAGCTGGTCCAGGCCTTTGCCGACGTGAAGGACAACTGCGACTCCGGCCAGTTCATCGCCATCCAGAAGGCGGCGGCGGCGGCGTTGGCTGACCCCGAGATTCCCCGGCAGGTGCGGGAGAAGTACCGGCGGCGGCTGGAGAAGCTGGTCGGCGTGCTGCGGGCGGTCGGCTTTGAGTGTGAGATGCCCGGCGGCACCTACTTTCTTTATACGAAGAGCCCCAAGGGGGCGGGCGACCGGGTCTTTGCCAATGCCTCGGAGGCGGGGCAGTTTCTGATCAAGGAGCTGTCGATTTCGACGGTGCCCTGGGACGACTGCGGGGCCTTCACCCGGTTTTCTGTCACCTATGAGGCCGAGGACGAGGCGGCGGAGGACGACCTGATGGCCGAACTCCACAGCCGCCTCTCCGGGGCCCGGCTGAAGTTCTGAGGCAGCGGGAGACCTGCCGACGGCAGTGGTGCAGACGCACGACGGTCAACTGTCTCCGGAATCATTCGTCTGATCGTTGCCTGCAAGCAGTTTTTCGAGTTCGTCGATGCCGCCGGCCTGAGCGGCGAGCTGGCGAAGTCGGTCGATCTCGGGACCGGCATCGGCATCAGCCGTCGCCTGGCCACCGGCAATCAAGCCAGGGTCGGCCACGCCGGTCTCCATCGCATGGCTGACAATGGCGTGGGCATCCTTGATCGCCTGCAGCATCACGCCGAGAACCCGATGGAACTGCTGCCCCGTGATTACAGCATCCTCAAGCGGTAGTTCGACGTTCGGTCGAATCTCACCGTCCTGAGGGTCGTAGTCGAACCGAATCATCTTGCAGCGAGCCTGGTAGAGCACCAGCGACTCAAACACCGCCCCCTTCTGCTGGCAATCCTGAATGTTCCAGGCGTATGGAGAGCAGACGGAGACAAATTCACCGTCTTCCTTGACCTCGATGACCAGCAACACGTTGGGGTCACCGTCAGAATCTCGATAATTGGTCTCTTCAGGGTCGATTTCGAAACCGAGTGCGACCGCCTGTTGGTCTTCATTGACCTGATATCGCAGTTCAGCGTCATCGAGCAGGCTGGTGATCTCACTGAGAGTTGTGGCCATTGCTGGAAGTCTCCGAGGAAGGGTTTGTTGTTGGGCGTCACAGAGGATACGCCGCTGCCTGGTGGGCGCTTCGCCGCACTGGCGAACAATGCAGACAAAGCCTGACGGCCAAGCGGCCCTGATATCAGTCGGCAACCAACGGCTGTGCTGGCTCGAGCCGGACCTCTCCGGTCCTGATCGCCAGGCGGATTGCCGGATCCCAGCGGTCGACGAGTTCAGGGATCGCGGTGAGCAGCCGCAGAAACTGCTCCCGGGTGAGGCTGCCATCCTCGATCGGGCACTCAGTCAGACAGCGAACCTCGCCATCCTGAGCATCGAAGTCGAACCGGATCAACTTGCTCCGCTGCATGATCATCACCAGTAGCCGCAGCACCGTCTCACGATGGGGGCAGTCGGCAAGGTTGTAGAGTGCCGGTGCGATGCACTCGAGAAACCGACCCTCCTCATCAAGCCGGATCGCAACCCCGACCCCGCGGCTGCCCGCGGCGGAGACGTAGTGATTCGTCGCAAAGCCGACCACCAGATGCCCGGGCTTTGCCGTCCGAAACTTCAGTTGCTCGGTCAGGAGAAACGACTCCAGCCGCTCCATCTTCACCGCCATGATTGTCGGTCACGTTTGGGGCATGGGCGGGGGCAGGTTCCTCCGAGTGCCGAGGGCTTTCTGCTTCGGGCCGAGAGCCATTTCGGTTTGCTCGAGTACATGTGGTCTTTCACATGAAAGGGAATACGTTCATCGCTCACCTGAACTGCATTGAAGTCACCTGCTTGCTCTGGCAAAACCCTCGCCACAGGGTGGCAATCCACCGAACCGAGGGACTGCCTCGGCAGGCGGTGGCAGGTTGCTTCATCCACGAATCGCTAACTATTCGCGGGGAGCTTCACACTGCCTCCCCGACCGCGGCCCTTTTCGATGGTGCCGCGGGCAACCAGCCGGTTTTTCACCGCCTCGTACCGCTGCTCGTCCCAGCCAAGCTGCTCTCGCAGGGTATTATTTCCCGCTCCACCACCGGCCCGTCTGACCGCCTCCAGAAACTGTTCCTCATCGGCAGCGGTGCTCACCGGGTCGATCGCGTCTGCCGGACTGGTTGTGCGATTCGCCGCAGCGTCGATTTCGGCACAAGATCCAGTGGCCATGGCAGCTGAAAGTGTCGCTGCCGTGCTGCCGGCGGGAGCCGGCAGCAGCTGATTGGTAAGCCGCTGCAGATCGATTTCCGTCGCCCCGAACATGTGATAGTCGGCCGGATTGCACGAGAGCACGATCACCTGCAGGCCTCGGGTGGCAGCGTGGTCGAGCATCCGCTGCAGCATGCCGATCCGCTCCGGGTCGCTATTGGTGAAAGCGTCATCAAAGACGATTGGCAGGCAGCCCCCCGAGCCACCGGCGAGGATCTCGGCCATTGCCAGCCGCATTGCCGCAGCGACCTGCTCCTGTGTGCCGCCGCTGAGTTCGCTGAAGGAGAAGCTGTTGCTGGCCACGCCGGGACGGGTGACTCTGAGGTCAGAGAACCCCTCGCCATCGTCTGCCAGAGCCAGCGAAACCCGTGTGCCCTTGCCGAACATGGCGGCGAGGTAATCCTCTGCCTTTGCCCGCAGAGGAGCGGCCAGCTGGTCAGACCGGTCGCTGCTCAGCTGCACGAAACAGTCCCGCAGCCGGGCGATCGCACTGGCCTGCTTCACCGCCTGCTGATGCTCCCGCGTTGCCAAGTCGTGTTCGGCCTGCGCGGTTGCCCGGGTCTGGTGGAGGTCGAGGGCACCGTAGTGCTGCAGCCTCTCCTTGGCAGCTGCCCGGTCTTCACGGGCAACCTGGATTGACTCATTCGCCTGGTCAATCGACCGCTCGTAGCGGTCGATGTCCGATTCGAGGGTCGTCAGGTCAAACCGTTCAAGTACCTCGCTGGTTGCAGCAAGTGACCTGCCAGCTGTCTCCTGGGCCTCCCGGGCGGCGGCAAGGTCTGCTGCCCGGGCTTTCTCGTCGCCATGCTGCTGCTCCAACAGCCTTTGTTCCAGCCGCAGGGCGTCAAGTTTTTTCCGGCCGGCTTCCACCGTCTGCTGCTGCTCCAGGACGGTCTGTTCCGCGGCCTCCTGCCGCTGCATGGCGGCCTGCTGGGCAGCAGACTGTTCGGCAACCGTCTGCTGCAGTTGCCCGTATTCAGCTTCAATCGGCTGGAGGATTTCATCGAGGTCCGCCAGTTCCTCCGGCAGTTTGATTGTGGCGAGGTCGCTGCCCTCCCGCTGTTGCAGGGTGACAACTTTTTGCCGGGCAGCGGCAAGCTGTTGGCGACTTGCCTGCGCGCGGTTCAGGAGCCCCTCCTCCGACTCCTCGCCGAGGCGGGTCGCAATCTCATCACGCTGCTGATCGATCTGCTGCGACAGTCGCTGACGAGTTGCCAGCCGTTCGCTGGCCGCAGCGATATCAGTGACCCCGAGCTCGTTCAACCGGCTGCGGAACAGGTCGGCAGCCTTGTCTGATTCCTGCCGCGCTGCTGCCAGGGAAGTTCCGCCGCCCGGTGCGATCAGTAGCCGGGTGGTGCCGTCAATGGTGAGCGTGGTCTGATCGGTGATGGTGCGGGACTCGCCAACCGGAAGTGGGACCTCATCAATCCGCACCTCGTGACCGCCCGCCGCCAGTTCAATTCTGGTTGCCAGCAGCTGCACGGTAAGCCGGGCCTGCGTCGCCCGCTGCTCCAGCTGTCGGAGTTCCTCAACGTCCACAGTGTCAATCGCCGGAATCTCGTCAAGCTGCCGCTCCAGCGCTTCCCGCTGTTGCTTGGCAGCCTCGATCCGCCGGATGACGGTGGCCAGCTCGTCGGCCTGCCGAGCAGTCTGGATGGCGATCCGCTGGGCTGCGTAGAGATCGCGGTGTTCCTGAGCCCGCGCAAAACTGAGGCGGGACTGCTCGAGGGCCTCAACTGCTGAGCCGGTTTCACTGGCTCGCTGCCCGAGTTGCTGCCTGGTCTGGGCGAGTTGTTCCTCCGCCGGTTTGATCTGGTGGGCGAGGGCCTGGGAGTCGGCGACCAGTTGGCTGATTTCATTTTCGATGGCCGTCACGTCCGCGAGCCTCGCGGCAGCCCGCTCGGCCAACCGCTGCTGTTCGTCCCGCGTTTCCCGCAAGCGGCTGGCCTCTGCCAGCTGCAGCCGAAGAGGCCCGAGGGCAGCCTCGGCCTCGGCCTTCCGCCTAGCCTGTTCGGTGATCGTCTTCTCAGCCCAGGCGAGGCTTTCGGCGGCCTCCTGCCCAGCCTGCCACTGCCGCTCGGCAGTCTGGAGCTTTTCTTGCGCCGCTGTCAGCCGTGTCTCGGACTGGCCAAGAGGCGAGTTTTGCCTCGGCCTGCCGGTGGCTGTGAAAATTTCCTCAGCCCGCCTGATGAGCTCGGCTTTGACCGCCTCGTCATGCTGCGAGGCGATCACCCCCAGCCCCCCCTGCTGCTGGAGCTGCTGGCGAAGCTGTTGGGAGGTGCTGCTGCAGGTCGTGCCACTCGGCTCATCCCGGGCCGACCCCTGCCAGACCCAGAGGTGGGCCCACCGGCTGTTGAACACTTCGACCTGCTGGCCCCGGGCCTCCTCGACATGCAGGAGCCGCTGCAGGTCCTCCTCGGCGGCATCGCCTTCCAGCTGTCCCCCGGCATCGTCGGATAAGAACGCCCACGAGCCGGTGGCACCGCGAAACTTCTTGGAAAGGGTGTATCGCCGGTCACCGATCGAGAACTCGAGGGTCACCTCAGGGTCACCGCCGGTCCGCGGCTGCATCCGTTCAAGCAGGCCGGCGGCCCGTGAACGGTGCCGATAGAACAGGCAGCGGTGAATCGCCTCAATCAGGCTGCTCTTGCCGATCTCGTTGGGACCGTGGATCAACAGCCGGTCGGCGTCGAGCGTGACGGCAAGATGCTGGTGCCGCCGGTAGTTTTTCAGCGTGACGGAATGAATTCTCATCAGCTTCCCTCCAGTTGTCCGACCTGTTGATGCAGCAGTGTCAGGGCGATCGCTGCTACCTCGCCCGCTTCGCCCTCTTGATCGATCTCACCGGCCAGCATGCGGGCGACGCCACTGATGAGCGGATCGTCGGCCCGCTCGGTCAGCGCGTTGAGTTCCTCGGTGGTCGGCTGCAGGGCGACATTGTTCTCCTCCCGCAGATCGGCGAACCGGGCCCGCCAAGTGTCAAGCATCTCAGTGAGTTCCTGATGGCCATCGAGGCCGAGATGGCCGCCGAGCCGCAACTTGACAACAGCGTTGCCCACGCCCGCACCCGCTGTCAGCTGCTGGAGGGCCTCGTTGAGCTGCCCGGGACCAGTGGCTGCCACGAAGGTTTCGGCATGTTCGACCCAGCGGACAGCGGCAGTTGCCACCGGCTCGACCTGCGGGGCACCGCCCCTGGTGGCCCGGACACAGGCGACCTGCCCGGGCAGTTGGCCAGCCTTGGGAAACCGGTCGGTCTCGTGACTGCCGGCATACCAGGCCTTGTCGCCGGCCTGCTGAAAGCCGTGCCAATCGCCGAGGGCGATGTAGTCGATCTCACCAAGCCGCTCGCCCAACTGGGCAAGATCGATGAAGTTGGCCTGAGTCGGCTCGTCCTCGTCATCGGCTTCGCCCTGGAAATTGACGGTGCTGCCGTGAGCCAGCACCAGGCGGGGCCGGCCATCGAACGAGCTGAAGTCGAGCCCACGGATCCACGCGGTTGGATCGGCGAGTTGCTGCCGCTGCAGCAGCGGGCAGGGCAGCAGGATGGCATCCTCCCGCTCAACTGGATTGGCGTCGAGCAGCACGCTGAGGTTCGGGGCGAGCTCGCGGTTTTCCCGCTGAAAATGATCCGATTCCCAGAGACTGCCAGGGCCGCCGTAATCGTGGTTTCCCGGGATGATGTAGACGGGCAGGCCGATCGCCCCAATTCGCCCAAGGGCCAGCGAGATCAGCTGCGGCGGCGGCTGGTGGCTGTCGAAGATGTCCCCAGCCACGACGACGAAGCTGGCCTGACGGTCTCGGGCCACGGCGGCAATGCGGTCGATCGCCTCGAGCCGCTGGCTGCGAAGGGCTGCCTGTCGATCGGGATCGCTCACCCGCGAAAATGGCTTGCCAAGCTGCCAGTCGGCGGTGTGGATGAAGCTGGTGGTGCTGGTCATGGGCTGTCCTAGGGGCTGGGCATGCGGCTGCCCGTCTTCGATGACCACCAGGAAGTACGGCGGTCCGACCGCGGCGCTTCCGGGCTGACGGTCACCGTACCAAAAGGCGCTCGGTAACCGTGAAAAGGGCTGCTGCCTTCGGTGGAGAGCGGCGGCTCCCAGCCGAGCTCTCGCCGGTAGTCTTCGGCAAACGACCAGACCGCCACCGGCACAGCAAAGTGGTAACAGACCTCGAGCAGCAGCACGGCAGCTTCAAACGTCCGCTCAATCAGCCCGCCCAGCGGATGCCTGCCCGGCAAAGAGGCTCATCGTTGGCAGCAGGGTGCGGCGGGTGAAGCCGGAGCGTGGCCAGCGCTGTCTCTCGCCACGACGACACACTCACCTTCGCTTGGCGTGCGTTACATGAAGTCTTTCCCTGGGGGTTGCGAACTCAAAGTTGTCGGCTGACCCGTTTCAATGCCGACTGTCGCAATGCACTACGGTGCGACCCGGAAAAGAATTCCATGCTGAAAAAGTTTTGAGACAGTTACCAAACTTTCGGAGGCGGGAATGCCCGCGTCCGCCCTCCCGCAGCCAGTGCAGCCGCCGAACCAGCCCGGCACCGTTCCCGCGAGGGGATCCGAAAAAGGAATAGTACCTGTACGAGGAATGTTCGGCTTCACGAATCAGGCCGGTAAGTCGTTGCCGGCAAAAGAGTTACGAAATTCTGGGGCGGCGGCTTTGAAAAAATAAAAGCGAAATAGTTCTCAGGTTGTAAGCCGAATTTCCCCCGACAGCTGTCGGGGGAAGAAGGCACCTGCGTTTCATTCCTCGAAGGACTTCAACAGGATGAGCAATCGACCCGTTCGCCCCGCTGCCGCTGCTGTCACCAAGACCGAAATCGACGTTCAGACCGATGCCGAACTGATGAATGCCGTTACGGCCTCGGGCGGCAAGAATGACCGCTGCTTCGAAAAGTTGGCAGCCAGGCACATGCCGCTGATCCTCAACATGCTGCGTCGGCGGCAGGTTCGCTCGAGTGATCGAGAGATCCTTGCCAATTCCGTGCTGTTGAGACTCTGGAAGAACGCCCGGGATGGGAAGTGGGATGCAGGGAGGGCGATGTACAGCGACGACCCGTTCCTGCCACTGCTCAGCCGCATCGTGAAGTCGGTCACTGGGGATCACTTCCGTGAAGTCGGCAGGACGACCACACGCACCAAGCGGGTTGCCGCGGCAGTCGAGGCCTACGGTGACAGCTGGCAGGAGCGGCTCTCGACAACGTCATCGAAGCAGGCGCGCAGCGAGGCCTCGGTTCCCTCGGGTGTTCCAGAGGTTTTGAGAGCAGCTGTGGCAGCACTGCCGGAGAAATTTCGGCGTGTCTATACCCTGCACGCCGAGGGCCACACCAACCGAGCGATCGCCACCGAGGTTGGCTGCAGCTGGGGTGAGGTGTCGAAGCGACTGACCACGGCAAAGAGGCTGCTGCGGGAGACCGCCGTGGCGGTCGGCTGAGGGTCATTCCCTGTCGGTCGGTACCTCCGCCCGGCGGCGGGCTTCGTTCTCGGCCCGCCGGGCCGGCTGGAAGGGTTCGTTCATGGCTTCATCGACGATCCGCCGACTGAGGGCCCGGACGTCGTCAATTTTGCGGCGGCTTTCTTCAAACACCGCGGTGGTCTCAAGCATGGTCGCTTTGGCCTCTTCGGTCTGAGCCTTGATTGCTGCCCCGCTGGCAACGTGAACCTGGCGGAGCCGCCAGCCCAGGACCGCGCGGCCAAACGGCTTGTCCGGATGCGTGTCGGGGGCAGGCTGCATGAGGGGCTCCAGCGGTACGGGCAGCGCTTGATAGGCCACTTGAATTGAGGGCAGCAATCGGCCGGTATCAGCCAAGCGTTGTCAGCCCGAAGCGCCTGGCAGGGGAATGCGTAGTGTTTTCAGGCTCGGTGCGTCGCGTGATCTGAAAGGAGAGACCAATCAGCCATTCCGACTTTGCCCATACTGCGTTTTGGGGACTGCTGATCATGGCAGCATTTGTGCTGCTTGGGGGCATGCCGCCGGCGATCCTGTTCTGGATGGGGGTGGTGGTGGCGATCGGCATCTGGAGGGCACGGGCATGACGGCGAATCAGGCAAATCTGATCTTCTGGCTGGCGCTCGGGGCCGTCTGCATCTGCTACCCGCCGATCCTCGGGTTCTTGTTCGGGGTGGCGGTGATCTCCGGACTGACCGCCATCGTCTTCTGGCTGCTGCGGGCGTTTTGATGCGGGGCGTCGGAGGTCATGGGCATGGGGCAGCTCTCGAGAGGGACGCTTCAGTTGCGGTCGGCGACGTAGGTCCGGAGATCAGGTGACGCTGCCGCGAGGTCGGCGACGATCTCGCGCCGGCCGTCGATGACGGCGATCAGGTCCTCCAGTTCGTGTTTGGTCTGCCGCGGCCGGGCTGCGCCGGGAATGGTAATAAACAGTTCCGTCACCACCCCGCCCAGGAAAACCACCCGCAGCAGCATCGCGACGTTGGCAGACACCGATTCAGCCATCGAGCAGCCTCGTGAGATGTTCGGTGGCGAGATTCCGCTCGCGGGCCCTGCCCCCGCGGACCGCGTCGAACAGGCTCAGGCATTCGTAGAGCGCGGGGTCTGCCCGCGCCGCGGCCGGCGCGTTGCGGTAGAGCGGCTTGAAGGTCTCGCCGCGGGCCTGGCGACCCCGGACGGCGGGAAACGCGTACCGCGCCCCGTGCAGTACGAACTCGAGGATTGCCTGCCGGACGGGCTTGCGGTTTGCCAGGAGAAGGCCGGCTGCCTTGGCCCGGGTCACGGAACGGTGGACGGCGGACAGGCTGAGGTCGAGCGAGTCGGCGAGTTCCTGAAGCGTGAGCCCGGGATGCAGGGCGAGCTTCAGAACAACGACGAGATCCTAGGGCTTGAGTTGCATGCCCCGAGCATACTTTCCATTTTCCAGAATCGGGAAAATTGCAGGTATTTCCCTGTATTTACGAGGATCAACCTGCGGAATTTGGGACTGAGCGGGGGCTGAAGACACCGGCCAAAACCTCTTCACACGATCCGCACCCGGCTGCCCGCTTCGATCTGAGCCATCAGCTCGGCGCGAATTTCGGCCAGCAGGGCTTCGACGTCGGCCTCGGTGGTGAGTTCCCGACTCGAGAGCCGCAGATCGACCGGCCGGATCAGCGGCGCTGACCCGCTGCTCAAGAAGCCGTCGAGCGTGGCGTCGGCGATCGCCGTGTTCTCGCGGTCGGGCAGCGGGTGGCCGAGCCGCTCTTCAACGAACTGGCAGATGCGATTCCGCGCCGGCACGCCGATGTCATCGTCGCCGGCCGAAAAGATGTTGGCCCGCTTGAAGACAAGGTCTTTCTCGAAGAGATCGCGAACGCCGGCTGCGCGGAAGCCCGTGATCTCGGCACTGCCCTCGGGCTGGACGCGAATCCCGCCGGCCCGCAGGAGCCCAGCCACGCAGCTGCGGCGGGAAGCGGTCACGAGCCGTTCCAAGGCTGTGAACCGCTCTTCAATCAGGCGAAGGGCCGCAGCAACAGGGGATTGCCTGAACGGGAGACCGATGTGGCTATCGGCGTGGACGATTCGAATTGGCAGAAAATATGTTGTTCCTCTGGCCGCTGGTCACTTCACGCAGAGAGCTGCAGAGCCGTCGATGAATCGGCGGGGCCACTGCGTGCTTGCAGCCTCCCGGAGCGAGAACGACCACTGGCCTCGCTTTCTTGTCGAGGCTGCGGTCGTCGTAGAAGTCTTCACGTACACCGACCACGACTTCACCGATGGCATGCTTGATTCTGAGATGCTTGGAACAAGCCCTGGATTTCTCAACCGATCGGACGTTTCGTCCGCTTGCACTGGTGATGGCGTTGATCAACTTAGGCTGGGTGCAGGCGTCGAGACTGGGCTTCGTGGTGCGATGGTTGCTCATGGGGTGAAAATCCTTTGAGAGGAAACGGAACTCAGATGCCAATTCCCCCAGACAGCGATGAGCCCAAAATCAGCTCACCCCCGAGGGCAGGTCTTTTTCCGCAACCATCTCGTTCTGTTTTTTCACATTTTTTCGTGAACCAGTAATCATCCCCGACGACGACGATTTCTTTTCGATCTGGCGACCATTGGAGGCAATCACGTTTGTGCGGCTGACCAAGCCAAAACCCCAAGAAGGGGCGTGCGTTGTGGGCAAACCCGTGGGCGTGAACCAGATGACCCGTGGTGACGATCTCGCCGTCAACGCAGGCGGACCTCGAGGGCAGTCGCCCGGCGGATTTTGGTGGCGATCGCCTCCTTGATCACCGCGGGCGATCCGACCACAGTCACCTGCTGGCGGGCCCGGGTGACGCCGGTGTAGAGCAGCTCACGGGTGACGATTCGGCTGGCCCGCTCTGGCAGGACCACAACCGCATGGCCATATTCCGAGCCCTGACTCTTGTGAATGGTCAGCGCATGAACGGTGGCGATGTCCTCCAGCCTAGCCACCGGCAGCCTGAGGGGCTGGCCCGAGGTATTCACCGTGCCAAAGACCGCCGTCCGGTGATCATTGTCTGACATCACCACGCCGACGTCGCCGTTGGCCAGCCGCAGCGCCGGGTTGTTACGGGTCACCATCACCGGCCGGCCGGTGTACCAGGGGAACCCCGGCCGCAGATCAAGCTGCCGCTCGACCCGGGCATTCCAGCCGCTCACCCCCATCTGGCCCTGCCGATGACCGCAGAGCAACTGGAGCTGTGCCTGGGTGGCCAGTACGGCCGCAGCGTCAGGACCCCGGGCCTGGGTGCGAAGTTCACGGGCGTGGCTTCCCACCAAGTCGATGAGTTCGTCAAGTTTCTGCTTCTCTGCCGGATCGACCCAGGCCACCGGGCCGTCGCCCGCCCTCAGGATGGCAACTGCCTGCTCGCCATCGCCCGCCCGGATGGCAGCGGCAAGTTCGAGTATTGCTGCCGATTCGGTGCGGTGGCACATGGTGAGGGTGGTGATGCAGCCGTGCAGCGGGTGGTCGGCACACTCCGGCGACGCAAAGGTCGCCAGATCGCCCAGCACCGTGCCGGCATCGACGCTGGCCAGCTGGTCGGGATCGCCCACCAGCATGATCTCGGCATCCTGACGTACCGCGGCGAGCAGATGATGCATCAGGCTGCTGGAAAGCATCGAAGCCTCATCGACAATCACCAGGGCGTAGGGCAGCGGATTGCCGGCGTGATACTCAAACTGCTCCCGGCGGCCCGGGCGATAGCCCAGCAGCCTGTGGACCGTGGTCGGCTTGAGCTGGTCGATGCGGGCAATCACTTCGGGTGCTGCCTTGACCGCTTTGCCCTGGCAGGCCTGCTGCAGAGCCTCCGCCATCCGAGCCGCCGCCTTGCCGGTCGGTGCCGCCAGGGCGACTACCAATTCGCTGCCCGCGGCTTCAGCATTTGCAAAGCGTTGCACCAGGTCTTGCGCCACCTTGGTCGTCTTCCCGGTGCCCGGCCCGCCCAGCAGAATCTGGATTCGGCCCCGTGCCGCCCGGCCGGCAACCGCTTTGGCCACTGCCTCTTCTTCGGCCAGCGACCGGGCCAGGTAGAGGCGGCGGCCGTCGAGGATGAAGGGTTTGCGATCACCCGGCCTGCCGACAAGGGCTGTCGCGGACGCAAGGGCCGTCACCCAGGGGGCGGCATCGGTCGGCCAAGCGGCAGGGTCGGCAGCACCGGGAACGATCTCGCCCGACCACTCACCGATGCGGTCGAGATCGACGCAGGTGTGCCCGTCCCGGACAGTCCGCAGAGCCAGGCAGAACCCCAGCCAGGCCAGGGGCTCGGGCTCGGCCGCCCCGTCGCGGCGGGCCATCTCCACCAGCAGGGCCGCTGTGGCGATGTCGTCACGGCCAATGGCGTTGCCCGTGCGGTAGTCGTGAAGGATCTCAAACGGGTTCATGCACCAACTCCTGCCGGCTGCGGGGTGACGAGCAGGTCGCTGAGCTGTAGCCACAGCCCCGGCGGTGCCTGCCAGACGAAAACGCCATACCGCCGACCCTGCTCAGCAGTCGGCGTGGTCGGCCCCTTCATGCCTCGGATAAAGGCATAGGCCACCCCAGCGATGCAGTCATCGGGATCGACTTCCGGCAGCCGCCAGCGGAGCAGCCGATAGACCGCCGTGCCGTAGAGCAACGCCTGCAGGGGATAGTGATGCTCGGCCATCGCTGCCGTGAGCCGGTCGGGATGGTAGGCCCGCAGCGGGTCATTCATGCCGGTCGTATGCAGCTTGTTGCTCTTGTAGTCGGTGATCAGCAGCCGGGGCCTGCTGGGCGTGCTGTCAGGCAGCCGCAGCAAGCCGTCGATTGAGCCGGTCAGCAGCCCGCCGACTGGCACGTCAAAGGCTGGGTTTGCCAGCTGCTTGGCATAGTCGTAGAGCAGATCTGTCTCGGGTAATGCCTGTCGGAGCAACTCGCCGATCGCCCGTGTTCTGACGCCGGCGGTAAGCGAAGCGAGGCCGATTTCGAAGGTGAGTTCGGCGAGCCGATCGACCGGTGGGATCGACCCGAGGGTCAGTTCGCCGAACGGCCCGCCCAGCGGCGTTGCCAGGGTTTCGGTGACAACTGTCACCAGGCTGTCATGGGCCGATCGCAGCCGGCCGGTGGTCGCCCGCTCGGTCACCACCCGCCGGACCTCATCGGTCAGCGGCTGCTGCTGGGTGTCAACATGTTCGAAGATCTCATGGACAACCCGGCCGACCATAATGCCGGCGGGGAGGGCGACCACGTCATGCTGTTCGGTGGGTATTTCGGGCAGGGCCGGCAGCGACAGGCTCCCGGTGATCTGGGGTTCGTCATAGCCGCTGTTCTCAGGTTCAAACACCCGGTGACGACCGTGGCCCCGCGCTGCCGTGATGCTGGTAAACGACATCCGGCGGAACGTCCGGGTGACAGTCGGGGGCGGGGCAAGCTGCAGGCCGTTTGAGCCGTCTGCCCGCGGGGCGAGCGACCGGGTCAACTGCTCAAGTCCATTTGGCTGGGCCAGCTCATCCGGCAGCGTCATTGTCTGTTCGAGAATGCTCTGCGGATTGGGGTTCTTGTCGGTAGGTGCGGTCCGGCCGACAAGGACGGCCAGATAGTGCTCGGCTCGCGTCATCGCCACATAGAGCAGCCGCTGCGATTCCTCAAAATCGGCCGCCTGCTTACGGGCTGCGGCGTGGGGCGAAGGCTTTTCAACTCCAAACCCGAGATCGAGCTTGCGTTCGCCGTCATCGTCATAGAACACGGCTGGCTTGCCGCCATCCTTGTTCCGCTCCTTCCAGAGATCGGCGACGATCACGCAGGGAAACTGCAGTCCCTTCGACGCATGAATCGTGAGAATCTTCACGGCCTCGGCATCGCTTTCGACCCGCCGGGCGACGAGGTCATGCTTTTCATCCATGGTTGCCAGCCGGCTGAAGATGGCGAGGGCCCGTTCAACCGAGCAGCCCTTGCCCGGGCCGTTTGCGTCCATCACCTCGATCAGATGGAGAAAGTCGGTGACGTTCCGCTCACCCTGCCGGCCCCGGGCAAGACGGGCCATCACAGCCGCGTCGGCTTCGATCGCCGCCCCCAACGCGGCAAGGCCCCGCTTGACGAGCGTGGCCTGAAAGCCAAGCAATGTCTCCTGCACATGCTGGATCTCGTTGCTGTCCTCATCCAGCAGTGCCCCGACATCGACCAGCGAGTGGCCGAAGAAGACAGTGGCGGCAGCCCGCCTGACCCGGCCAAGGTCTGACGGCCGTTCCATTGCCTCAAGCAACGAGTGAAAGTCGCGGGCCATGGTGCTGGCCATCACGCTCGAGGTGCCACCAGTGACGGCCGGAATGCCCGCCTTGACGAGAGCTTGCTGGACAAGCTGGCCAACCGCTCCGGATCTGACGAGGACGCAGATGTCGTTCGGCACCGGCGGTCGACCCTCGACCACCGGACTGTCAGCATCGGCCAGCCGACCCCGATCGAGCAGTTCAATCACCTTGCCGAGGACCGGCTTGGCGAGTGCGTTTTGATTGGTTGCAATGCCAAGTTCGAGAAACTCCACGCTTCCCGGCATTCCTTGAATCTGCGGCTGCTGGTGATGTGCTGGGGCATGCACCTTGACATAAGCAATTCCCGCCCCGAACTCCCGGTCGGCAAATGCCCGATTGAGCTCATCGAGCACCGGCTGGTCGGAGCGGAAGTTCGTGTCGAGTGAGCGGTGCGTCATTTTCGGTTGGCGGGTGTGCCGGACGTAGGCCCGCACATCGGCGCCGCGAAATGAGTAGATCGCCTGCTTGGGATCCCCAACGCTGATCAGCCGCCGGCCATCGCCACCAGGAAACAGCCGGTTGAAAAACTCCCACTGCTGCCGATCGGTGTCCTGTGCCTCATCGACAATCGCCAGCTTGAACCGGGCCTGCAGGGCGGCCAGCAGGTCGCCACGGTTCTCGTCGCAGATGAGTTCCCGGGCGATGCGGAGCAAGTCGTTGTAGCTCGGGGCGGCGGTCATCTCCCGCCGGACTCGGCCGACGCAGTCCTTCAGCAGCTTCCAAAGCTGTTCCAGCCGACCGCGGTCAGCGTCGTCGAGGGCGGGATCGATCCAGGGCTTGATGGCGGGATCTTCACGCATCGCCTCGACCAGGTCCTTCAATTTCTGCTCATCCCAGCGGTGGGCGGCTGACTGGCTGACCACCAGATCGTTGACCGCCTCGGCCACAATTCGGTCCGTCTCATCGACGTCGGCAATCGAGCCGGTTTCCATGCCCGCCATCCGCAGCACCCGGCTGCAGACCCCGTGAATGGTCGAGATGGTGGCGGTATCGAATTCAACCAACGCCCGCTCCAGCCGCCGAACCCGGGCGGCAATTTCATCGTCGCTGCCGCTGCGGAGCCGGACAACAACCGGGTCTTTGCTGGCGTCGGTCTCGCCTCGGAGCGTCTGCACCGTCGCGACGATTCGCCGCCGGACCCGGTCCCGCAGCTCGGCCGCGGCGTTCCGGGTGAAGGTGGTGATCAGAATCTGTCCGAGCCGCAGGTCGTCGTGCAGGGCAAGTTCCAGCGTGACGATGGCCGCGACGGAAAAGGTCTTGCCCGTGCCGGCGCTCGCCTCAACGATGAGATCGTGCGGGAAGGTGTCGGTTTCGAGCTCAAGGGGCATCGGGAATGTACCTGTATTGTCTGTTGATATTGGTGAGCCCATGAAAGCGTGTGTAAAATGCATTGACCCCCACATCGTCAGGAAATACGTCGGCGAACTCCGGTGCGCCGCCATGGACAACCAATTCGGAACTGGTTGGAAATCCGCGCTGTGAGGTGAATGCGTTGAACTTGGCCTCGGCTTCAGCCCGGTCGCTTGTCAGCAGCTGGCTCGTCGTGCCAAAGGTTCCATAGGGTTTTACGGCAGCCTGTTGATAGAGCTGGCAGAGTGCGGTGAGCAGCGCCCGGGCCTGTGCTTGATCGATCCCGTCGGCCAGTGTGATCGTTCGTTTCTGGGCGGCCGGTTGCGGCTTTCCATTTTTTTTCAACGCCCCGGGCGACCAGTCCTTGTGCTGGTTCAGCACCAATGCCGTGGCGGCACCGCAGCCACTCGCCCGCGCCGCCAACAGCTGCACGACAGCCAGCATCTTGATCCGGGGAAATTGCCCCGAGCCGGACTCTTTGGCATCCGGTCGCACGAGGACGACAGTCTCAACATGTTCAGCGTCCGGATAGCACCGCTCGATCGTTCCGGCGACTGTGACACCGCCGAGTGACAAGGTGACGTCCTTGGGGTGTCGCTGGTTGAGCGGGACGTTTTCCTCACGGGCCAGTTGCAACAACTCGGCGGAAAACTCATCGATTTCCCGGATGGCAGCCTCGCCATAGCCGAGGACAGGCACTTCGCCATTGGCTCGGACTGCCTGCTGCCAGCTCACGCGGAACGCTTGCGGGTTGCCTGTCTCAATCAACCGCTCAAGGTAGTCATCCTGCAGGGTCCGTTTTTCGAACTTTGGCAGTTCCAGCGGCAGCGTAGCGGGAATGGACGGGTCGTCATCTCGCCAAGTGCTGATGCCGAGCGTCTTGCGGACGTAGGGCCAGAGCGGATCGTGCATGAACTCGGCCAGCCAGTCGAGCTGAATCACCTCGTGCTGTGGCGTCGTGGGTGGATCATTCACCGCGACGGCCCGCGGAGCCTCCGGCTGCTTGAGTGCCTCCGCCGTGGCCAGGGCAGCGGCATCGTGGCTGAAGGCCACTTCGGTGCCGAGGACGCCGTCGCCGCCGGCAACAAAATTTTTGTGGCTGCAGGCGTGGCGGGGGTGAATGACTTCGATGCCGCTGAAGGTTTTTCCATTCTGCTGCGATGGCGGCACGCCATGCCGACTGGCGAAGTCGGTGAACTCGGCCAGCGGGGTGGCCAGCGGCAGGACCTCGTTGTTCTTCACGCTCATGCCGGTGCAGGTGATGATTAGCCGGTCTTCCGCCGCCAGCAGGCAGTCAAGCAACTGCCGGCGAACCTCGAGGCCTCGGTCAGGATCACCGAGCAGCTGCTGCCGTTCGGCCAGGTCTTCGCTGTCCCGTTCCTGCGGGGCGACGGCATCGTCGTCGTAGCCGGCAAGGCAGACCACCCGAAACGGCACGCCCCGCAGCGGAATCAGCGATGTCGCGGTGATCACGCCCGTCCGCAGTGGCTGTTGGCCCACCGGGGCCGCCAGCCGGGCCGCCAGCATGGTCTTCAGGTCATGCCAGGGCACGGGTACGTCTGCCGGAGCGGAGCCCCGGGCTGTGGCCGCCGCCTGGCGGAGGCCGTCAAGCTCACGCAGGGGTGTGGCGAGGTCATCGCTGGTCTCGCCCGCAAGCCGCCCGAGAGTCCGTTCGAGCAGATCGCACCACTCGCCGGCCGGCCGGTTCTCGGCCGACTCGCTGTCGAGTTCGTCGAGGATCCCAACAATCGTGATCAGCGGTGCCAGTGACTGAATGTCGGCCGTCGCCACGCTGCGCAGCGGTACGACCTCACCGAGGACCGGCTCGGGATCACCGTCGGGCATCACCGCGCCGAGCAGCATTCGCTCAAGGCCCAGCCGCCAGGTGTGCGCCGGCAGATTGTCGCAGTCGAGCCCGCCACGACGACGGCGGCCGGCGTCGAAGCCCCAGCGGATTTTTGTTCGATCAATGCACTGCTGCCAGCTGCCGATGGTGCCCTGATCACCGCCAAAGTGGGCCAGCACCAGCGGATGGGTGGCAACGGCCAGCATCGCATCGACGGAACAGCGGGAGCCAACCAGCTCGATGATCGCAGCCAGCAGCTCAGCCCCCTGGCTGACGTCCCGAATGCCCCGGTCAGCCACCAGCAGCGGTAGCTGCAGCTGGCTTTTTTTGCCCGCTTGCTCGTCACCGGTGACCTCCCGGTTGAAGACCGCCTCGAGGTGTGGGGCAAGCCTGGCGATCTGGGGGCTGAGAATCACGACCTCGTGGGGGGTGAGATTTGGCAGGTCCCGGAACGCATGCAGGATCGCATCATGCAGCACCTCGGCCTGCCGGCTGAGATCGTGACAGCGATGAATCCGTACCGACTGATCGGCCTTGTCGAAGGCCGGGTGACCGGCGGCGGTCTCCGGCAGCTCGCCTCCGGCAACTGTTTGTTGCATCCGGGAAAGCAGCGAGGCGTTTGTCGCTGTCGGCAGGTTGGCTGCCACAGCAATGTGCGGGACATCGTGCCCTTGCGAGGCCAGCAGCCACTGCGACTCCCGGGTGCCTCGCAGCCAGGCCTCAACCAACGGGTCGGTTTCGCTGTCCGGCTGCAGTTCACCGCGCGCCGGTGCGAGACCTTTGAATACCGGCGGAGCCTGCTTTGCCCAGGCTTGGCGAAGTGGCGGCGAGGGATGGACCAGCAGCACCCCGACGTCGCACCCCTGGCCGGCTGTGGTCGGCATCTCGGCCAAGCGTTCAAGCAGGGCGATCTGATGGAGCGAGAGTCCCTGCAGGCCGGCGACCAGCACTGCTTCTGGTGCGGGGCCTTCAGCTGTCCGCTCCCGGGCCGGCGGGCTCGGTTCGGCGATTGCCTTCCTGACCCTCTGCCAGAGATCAAACTGCCAGCGGTCCCGCTGGCTGAGCGGCCGATCCACCCGGCCGCCCACAGTATCAGCTTCGGGACTCAAGACAGGTTTGCCCGCCTCCCATTCGAGCATCATGCCGGGCCGGCGGAAGTGGTAGTGATCGAACCGATCGGCAATCCGGCGGGCGGCCAGCAGCGGCCCGCCGGCCCGCTCAACAAATCGGCTGAAGGTCCGAGTCCCTGCGGCATCCTCCACCAGCACTTCCAGGATGGTGAACGCCAACCGCTCGACTGCCCAGGGGTCATCCGGAGGCCGGGTGTCTGCCGAGATCAACGACGAGATCGTGCCCGGGTAGGAGAACGCTACGTTGGCGACGATGCCGTCGCCACCAAATGATCCGTTGGTGGTCTTATTCGCCCCCAATCGCTGCGCCAGTTCGGCCACCAGCCAGGCCTTCGCCCCAGCCGTCGGCACCACAATTCGCTGGGGCACAAATAGATCGCCTGGCCGGGACAGAAACCTGGCGGCCGAATCAATCACATCGCCGAGCGAGTGAACGAAGCTGATGGAGAGTGGCATCTGGGGTTCAGTCTGGGGAGGAGTGGAGTAGCTTGAGGTGCCTGCCAGCGATGTTCACGCAGGCACCGCAGTGACCAGAAATGCAGTCACATCCGCTGGACCGACAGGACAGTGACTGCCGGCCCGTACTGGGCCTGAACAAGCTGCTTGGCGATCCCAGCCGAACTGGCGTTGACGGTGACATGGGAGACCGACCCGTTGAACCGAATTTTGACCCGATAGGCAGTCATAAGGGAAATCCTTGGCGGTAACGGCGAGCAACGTGGTCACCACCGGAGGCAACCGTAGGAATCGACCAGCCCGCACACCCATCACTACGCCGATCGGTATGCTGCGCTTCGGGCGGGGTACATTTTCCCTGAGCAAGTCGAGGTTTCAGAGGAAATTCAGATTTTAGGAAATTTTTGTCCGAGTAGTTCGTAAAGCTCAAATGACTACCGGGCTGGTTGTCATCACCGTTCGCCTGCGGCTGACGGACCCGATTGGCGGCCGGTGAGCGAAACCGCCGCGCCCTGCTTCCAAGCTGTTCCGGCCTTTTTCCAGAGACTCAACCAACGTCGAAAGAACTTGCCATGCTCCCCACCCTGATGCTCGTGCTCGGAATGATTCACACCCCGAATGCCGTGTCGAGCGGCCATGCCGTACCTCCCCAGCAGGTGACGCCCGCGCCGTGGGCGATCACCCACACCTATGAAGCCCGAATCCGCATCGCCGGCACGGTCAGCAAGGTACAGGTGCAGGCCCGTGATGCCGGACATGCCAAGAAATTGCTGCGGGCCCAATATGGGCCGGAGGTCGCCATCCTCAGTGTCCAACGGATCGACTGACTCATGGGCCGCTTCACACTGATACGCGGTGGCGGGCTGAGGCTGTCAGCTTTGCTGGCGGTCCTCCTGCGGGTGGCAACGCCAGCCTTTCCAGACGACCTCCAGCTCGACCAACCTCTGCGGTTACAGGTCGTTGCCAATGATCCTGACATCGACGCGATTCTTGACCGCGTTGCCCATGTCATCGCAGCAGCCAACGCCGAAGACCTCGATGACTTCATCACAGCGTTCGTACCGAGCCGGCGGCCCGCAATCCGCCGGGAGGCAGGCCTTTTCTTCGTCCAGCACGACCTTGCTGTCGAGCTCACCGACCGCCAGGTGCTGAGTTGTTCTGAGGATACGGCCGAGGTTGCCGTGAACTATCTCGCCACGCTCGACACGGGTGATGTCCGCGTGATTGCAGTGCTCATGCTCAGACGAAGTGGAGATGACTGGCACATTGAGTCGGAGGCAGTGGTGCGGCGCACCGTCGTCAAGACTGGTTGCGCGACGGGCACCTGCGGCGGGGCTGAACCGGCGGTTGGTGGCTTCTGCATCGGGGGCCGCTGCCAGGTGCAGTGAGGCAAAGAATTTTGCGCAGGGCCGCTGGCCGAGCTGCCAGGAGAAAATTCTCTGGCACCGGAATCATCTGTTCGCCATGGGCGTAGTGTTCTCTGACAGTCACGCCACTCAACAGGAGCACGCCATGACAAACCAGGTGAACCCCCTCATCAAACAGCTCGAAAAAAAGCTGCCCACACACGGTCATCTCGCCAAACCGATCGGCCGTGAAACGCTGATCGTTCGTCTCCCGGCTGCCCCCATTGCCGGTGGCGGCAACTGCACCGCTGCCACAGCGGTCATTCATCCTGATCAGGCTGGAACCGGCCTGGTGATTGAATGCTGCTGGGCCCTCAATACGGCTCAGGCAGACACGTGCGGAGCGATTTTGGCGAAGTGCACCGAGACCGCCTTCAAGCTGCCACTGGTCCAGGTCCAGCATGATCCGCAGGATGGCGAGGTGCGTCTGCGAGTCGATTGCTTTGGTGGCGCTGAAAGCGTCCAAGTCGAGCATGTTGTTCGTTCGCTCACGGCCCTCACCGAATTTGTCACGGCGATGACGTCGCCTGCCACGGCCCCTGCAGCCCAGGTGGCAGCAACCTGCCCCACCGCCGCCGAGAGGGCCCCCGCTCGCACGCAAACAGGTTCACCGGCACCCGCAACCACCTTGTCACCCACTGCCGATACTGCCGCTCGTCTGGAGGCGCTCGCTCGCAAGCCCGGCGGCATCAATCGGCTGGAAAAACTGCTCCGAATCAATCAGCAGCGTCGGCCACCGGAGACACCTTCGTCAAACTAGGTTCTGTCGGAGAAGACTGCCGTTGGCCCGAGAGCGAGCTGCTGTGGTCTCTGGCAAGGATGGCGAAGCAGCCAGTTTTGTCGATCTGGCGATGGAGCCGGACGTAGCCAGAGGACGAATGAGCCACTCGAAGCCAAGTACTGAGGTTTCAGGCAGTGGCCGAGCAGCCCGCACCTACCTAGTCACCAGGCGCGGAACGCTCCACCCGCACCAGCTTCATGATCCGGCCGGAGACGTTCCAGTCCTGCACGTAGAGATTGCCGGCGGCGTCCCAGAACGAGCCGTGGGTGCCGCTGAAGATGCCCTCTTTCCACTGCTCCTGCGGCACCTTGAAGCTGCCCCGGGTCTTCGGGTCGGGGTTGTGACCCAGCACCGCCATGATCGTGTTGCTCTTGTCGAGGATCACCAGCCGGCCATGCAGGTCGGGCACGGAGACGTAGTCACCCTGGATCGCCACCGCTGTTGGCATCCCGAGGCCGGTGATCACCTCGTCGATGTAGGTGCCGTCGAGGTCATAGTGCAGCAGCCGACCCTTGGGCTGGTGGTTGCGGTCGCAGATCAGCAGCCGCGGCGGGTCGTAGCGGGTGTCGAGGGTCATGCCGTGGGCGGTGTTGAACTCCTTGAGCCCGTTGCCCTTCTTCCCGAAGTGCGACAGGTAGGTGCCCGCGGGGCTGAAGCGGAAGATCCGGTTGCTCGCATAGCCGTCGGAGAGATAGATCTCGCCGCTGGGGGCAACGGTGATCGCCGTGGGGGCCCACTTGGTGATCTTGACGCCGCACTCTTCCTCGGTCGGAATGCCGAGTTTGAAGACGACGGCACCGGTCTCGGCGTCGATTTTGATGCCCTCGCCGGCGGCATTTCTGGCACCGTAGATGAAGTCACGGCCGTCTTCAGTCCGGATCTCCATGTCGTGGAGGCTTGTGGAGTCGCCGCCAAGATGCCGCCGCACCAGGGTGCCGTCAGGGGTGAAGACGAAGATGCCGAGATTGGAGCTGGTGTAGACCTGCCCCTTGCTGTCGATCACGACGCTGCCGTGGGTCGGGCCGATCTGCGACTTGCCGGCAGCATCGAGTCCCCAGCCGGGCACGGTGTCGAAGGTCATGATGCCGCAGCCCATCCGCACCGGCTCGGCGGCGAAGGCCGAAGAAACAAACAGCCCCAGCAAAAGCCCGACGCTGAGCACCATTTGCAAAGACATCGTCAAAACTCCTTGGAAGGGAAGCAACCGGTAACACGGCTGGGAAATCCGTTGTACTCCACCGCGTACCTTGAGTTTCCCAGAGTTTTCCGGCCGCCGGCAAGGGAGGGCCGAGATTGCCGCCATCGTTATCGACCCGCGTTGGAAGACGCCCTTTCTTCGACCGGGAGCAGCATTGCTTGAATCAACGCCTGGACGGCCGGCTGCGCCGGCCCAAGACCGTGGCGGCCGTCGATGACCTTGATATGCGTGACAGCGGCTGCCGGATAGTCATACCGCAGCAGATTATTTCCGCAGGGCCTGCCCTCTGAATCCGGCACGGCTGCTCCGTCGTGCCCTTGGATCACCGCCCAGGCATACGCGGTCTGCTGGGCGGAGAGATGGACACCACCCGGTCCGCGGCCGCCGGCGTACGGCACCACAGAGTCGGCCGTCCCGTGAACGGTGAGCAGTCGCCGCCTGCCAACTGGTGTGATAGGACGGTCATAGTCGTCGGTGCTCTCGTCTGTTCGAGCCCAGAAGTGACCATTTCGGTACTGGCCGGTTGTCATCGACGAGACAAGCGCGACGGCATTTTCAATGGCCACCGATTCATCGAGTTCAATCAGCAGCCGAAAGACCAGGCCGGCACCGTTGGATGAGCCGATCAGTGAAACCCTTGACCGATTCGCCCGGGGATAGCGACGGCCGACATCTGCGAGCACCTTTTCGATGAAGGCCACGTCGGGTGCCTTTGACCGCTCCGTCGAGATATTCCAGCTGCGTTCATATCCCTGGGGCGCGACCACGAGCCAGCCTGGGAGTAGGGCGGGCCAGTTTCCGATCATCCTGGCCCCTTCCCCACCGTTGCCATGGAGCAGGATCACAATGGGCCAGCGATCAGTTGTTTGGTCAGGAAGTCTGACGGTGTAAGGCCGCTGGACTCCCTGCGGCTCCTGAGCCCAGGCCTGGTGGATGGTGTGCTGGATGAGGCTGGCCGATGACGGTCCCTGCCGTTGCCCCGATTTTGTCGTGCGGGGCGGAGGTGACCGACGTCCTCCAGCCCGATGTTCCTCAAGCGTGACGCGGCCATCGCCGTTGCGGTCGATCCGGTCAAAGAGCCGCCGTGGGCCTGGTGGCACCTCGTCACGGGTAAGCACTCCGTCACGGTTGGCGTCCCAGGCAGAAAAGGCCCGATCCGCCGGGTTAGGCTCCTCAGCTGCGACCGCCGCTGTACCAAAGACGACCGACGCGAGGCCGAGCAGAATGGCAGGCCAACCCCAGGCCACCAGTGGCAATAACCCTCGTCCCAGAAGCATCGCTGCCGCCCTCATTTCCTCAACGTATCAGAAAATTCGGTCATCGATTTGTAAGTGGCAGGCACCGAATGGTCAGGCACCGAATGGCGGGTGCCGACCAAGAACAGCCGATTGCTTGGGCGGGCGGTGGCCGCGGGGTATAATCGAAGTGCGAAGGCATTCACTCCGCGCGAATCTGCTTTCGCACCCGCCGATCGACCATGCGAGGTCCGCGGTTTTCGGGTAATCGGCCCGCGAAACCGGCGACGCGGGGAACCAGACGAGGCCTGGCGCGAGCGAGGCTTTCCACCGGCTCCCTTGAGGTATCGCTCCATGGGTTTTTCACGGCTTCGCACCCGCCGAATGTGCAGGCTGGCGTGCTGCGGAGCAGTTCTGGGCATAGTTGTTGCCGTGCCGCTGGCTCTGGCCCGGACACCGGCTCCGGCCCCCCAGCCGGAGAAAATTTCATTCAACGAGCACATCCGCCCGATCCTGTCGGAGAACTGCTTTGCCTGCCATGGGCCTGACAGTGGCAACCGCGAGGCGGGGCTGCGGCTCGATCGGGCAGCGGCGGCCACCGCCGAACTCGACAGCGGCATGCGGGCGATCGTGCCGCAGGAGGTCGCCGAGAGTGAGCTGATTGCCCGGATCATCTCGGACGATCCCGACTCGGTCATGCCACCCCCGTGGGCCAAGATCGGCCGGCTCTCGGCCGAGCAGGTGGGGCTGCTCAAGCAGTGGATCAGGGAGGGGGCGGCCTACGAGCCCCACTGGGCCTTTGTCGCCCCGACCAAACCCGACCCCGGCCCCGAGGGCGTTCACCCGATCGATGCCATTGTTACCAAGCAACTTGGCCTGCGGGATCTCACCCTCCAGCCCGAGGCCGACCGGGCGACCCTGATCCGTCGGGCCAGCTTTGACCTGACCGGCCTGCCCCCGACGCCGGCCGAGGTCGAGTCGTTCGTCGCCGACCCGTCGGCCGACGCCTACGATCTGCTCCTCGACCGGCTGCTGGCCAGTCCCCGCTACGGCGAGCGGATGGCGGCTGACTGGATGGATCTGGCCCGCTATTCCGACAGCTATGGGTTTCAGGTCGATCGGCCCCGGCCGACGATGTGGCCCTGGCGGGACTGGGTGATCGACGCCTTCAACCAAAACCTGCCGTGGGATCAGTTCGCGGTCTGGCAGCTGGCGGGTGATTTGTTGCCTGGGGCCAGCGACGAGCAGATCTTGGCGACCGCGTTCAACCGGCTGCATCAGCAGGAAAACGAAGGCGGCTCAGTTGAGGAGGAATACCGGGTTGCTTACATCAATGACCGGGTAACCACGTTCGGCACCGCCTTCCTCGGGCTGACGCTCGAATGCTGCCGCTGCCACGACCACAAGTTCGACCCGCTGGCCCAGAAGGAGTTCTACTCGCTCTTTGCCTTCTTTGACGATGTCGATGAGGCCGGGCTCTATTCGTATTTCACGCCAGCCACCCCCACCCCCAAGCTGCGGCTGCTCGACAGGGCGATGCAAACCCGGCTGGCACAGGCGGAGGAGGCGGTCGGCGAGGCTGCTACAGAATTGGTAACAGCCGAGACTGCTGCTCGGGCAAAAGTGAAGGCATGGTTGGCAGGAAAGGCAACGCGACCCGATGCACTCGCCGCGGCTATCGAGGCACGACTGCCCGGTGAACTGGTGCGATATGCCTTCGACCAACGCCGCAAGGATGGCAAATTTGCCAGCCTGCTCGACCCACCACCGGCGGATAGCACGGCAAAGCCAGTCGCTGGCGAGGAAGCCGGTGACTCGAAAAAGAATGAAAAGGAACCGGATAAAGAAATAAAACCAGCCGACCATGCCGCCAGTTCACCGGGTGACAACACGCTGGTCGCCGGCCACAGCGGCCAGGCGATCAGGCTCACCGGCGACCATCCGGTAAAAACCCCGGTCGGCAACTTCCGCCGCAGCGAGCCCTTCAGCGTGTCGCTCTGGCTGCAGGTGCCCGAGGCCTACGACCGGGCGGTGGTCTTCCACCGCTCGCGAGCCTGGACCGACGCCGGCAGCCGGGGCTACGAACTGCTTATCGACAAGGGGCACCTGCGGTGGTCGCTGGTCCACTTCTGGCCGGGGGATGCCGTCAGCGTTCGCGTGACTGAACCGCTGCCGACGGGTGAGTGGGTGCAGGTCGCCGTCAGCAGCGACGGCTCGGGCCGGGCGGCGGGATTGAAGGTCTTCGTCAATGGCCACCCGGCGGCCACGGAGGTGGTCCGCGACAACCTCACCCGTGAAATCACCGGCGGTGGCGGTGACACGATCACGATTGGCGAGCGGATGCGGGACCATGGCCTGAAAGACGGCCTTGTCGATGACTTCCGCGTCTTTGACCGGGCGTTGTCGCTGCTCGAGGTTCGTGACTGCTTCGCCCCGGGCAGCCTGGCGGAAGCCCTTGCTGCTGGCCGTGACGCCGAGGCGATTGGTGACTATCTTGCCACCGCCCTTGATGATGATGTCGCCGACAAGCGACAGGCCCTCGAGGATACCCGGCGGGCCCGCGATGACCTGGCCGAAAAGCCACCGGAAATCATGGTGATGCGGGAGCTGGCTGAGCCCAAGCAGGCCTATGTGCTCAACCGGGGGGACTATGACAAGCGGGGCGAGCCGGTCGGCCCGGCAACGCCGGCGGTGCTGCCCCCGTTCCCGTCCGACCAGCCCCGCAACCGGCTCGGGCTGGCCCGCTGGCTGATCGACCCCGACCATCCGCTGCTCGCCCGCGTCACCGTCAACCGGTTCTGGCAGGCCCTCTTCGGCCAGGGGCTCGTCCGCAGTGCTGAAGACCTCGGCAGCCAGGCGACGCGGCCGGAGTATCCCGAACTGCTCGACCTGCTGGCCTGGAAGTTTTCGCACCCCAAGGCCGAGGGCGGGTTTGGCTGGGACGTGAAGGCCCTGTTGAAGTTCATCATGACCTCGCGGGTCTACCGGCAGCAAAGTATCGCAGACGCCAGAACGATGGCCGACGACCCGCTCAACAGCTGGCTGGCCCGGGGGCCGCGGCATCGCCTGCCGGCCGAGATGATCCGCGACGGCCTGCTGGCCGCCTGCGGGCTGCTGGTGGAAAAACAAGGCGGGCCCCCGGTGAAGCCCTACGACCTCGCCGACTCGTTCAAGCCGGAGAAGGCTGGCAGTGGTGAGTCGCTCTACCGCCGCAGTCTCTATACCTATTGGCGGCGGAGCGGCCCGGCGCCGGTGCTCGAGGCCTTTGACATGCCCAACCGCGTCGTCTGTGTTGCCAAGCGAGACACCACCAACACGCCGCTGCACGCCTTTGTGCTGTTCAACGGTCCGCAGTTTGTGGAGGCGGCCCGGGTGCTGGCCGAAACCCTGCTCGCCGAACAGGCCGGTGATGCCGACGCCGCCGTGGTTGAAGGGTTTTACCGGCTGACCAGCCGCCGGCCGGACGAAGAAGAACAGCAGATTCTCAGCCGGATGGTTGCTGATCAAAGAACCTGGTACGGGGCGCACCCCGACGAGGCCACGAAGCTGCTGGCAATTGGCCAGCGACCCCGGAACGAGCAGCTGCCGGAAGTCGAAACGGCGGCTCTGGCGGCAGTTCTCTCGGGGCTGTTGGCCCATGACGAAAGTGTGGTGAAGCAATGACGCAACAACAGACGATATCGCAACCGGCCGCGACGCTCCCGAGCCGCCGGCAGTGGCTCGGCAGCTTCGGCATGGGCCTCGGCGGCCTGGCCCTCGCCGAGATGCTCGGCAGCACCGCACAGGCGGCCAGCACGCCCGGGGTGCTCAAGACGCTGCATCACGCCCCGAAGGCCAAGCGGGTGATCTACCTGTTTCAGTCGGGGGGGCCTTCGCAGCTCGATCTGTTCGACCACAAGCCGCTGCTGCTTGAGCGGACGGGCCAGCAGTTGCCCGACAGCGTGCGGGGCGGCCAGCGGCTGACCGGCATGTCGGGCAACCAGAGTTCGATTCCGCTGGTCGGCTCACCGTTTCGGTTTACTCAGCACGGGGAGAGTGGCGCCTGGGTCAGCGACCTATTGCCGCACACCGCCGGCGTGGCCGACCGGCTCTGCTTCGTCAAGACGATGTTCACCGAGAGCATCAACCACGGCCCGGGCGTCACCTTCATGCAGAGCGGCTCACAGATTCCCGGCCGGCCGAGCATCGGCGCCTGGCTCGACTACGGCCTCGGCCGCGAGACCGATGACCTGCCCGCCTTCGTGGTGCTGATCACCAAGAACAAGGGGGGGCAGCCGCTGCAGAGCCATCTCTGGGGGGCAGGCTTTCTGCCCTCTCGCCATCAGGCGGTGCGGTTTCGCTCCGGGGCCGAGCCGGTGCTCTACGTCAACAATCCGCCCGGCGTCTCGGCCGAAAGCCGCCGCCGGATGCTCAACGGCCTGCGGCAGCTGCACGAGCATCAGTTTGCCGGAACGCCCGACGCCGAGATTGCTGCCCGGATTGCCAACTATGAAATGGCCTTTCGGATGCAGGCGAGCGTGCCGGAGGCGACCGACTTTTCCGACGAGCCTCAGCATGTGCTCGACCGCTACGGCCCCGACGCCAAGGATGCCGGCAGCTTTGCCGCCAACTGCCTGCTGGCCCGGCGGCTGGCCGAGCGGGGCGTGCGGTTCATCCAGCTCTATCACCAGGGCTGGGACCACCACGGCGGCATCAAGGGGGGGCTCAAGCGGCAATGCCAAGAGACCGACCAGCCGGCGGCAGCACTCGTCCAGGACCTCGCCGATCGCGGCATGCTCGACGAGACGCTGGTGGTCTGGGGTGGCGAGTTCGGTCGCACCAACTATTGCCAGGGGCTCTACCGGCCGGGGGCCGACTTTGGCCGCGACCATCATCCCCGCTGCTTTACCAGCTGGATGGCCGGCGGTGGGATCAAGCCGGGCGTCAGCTGGGGTGAGACCTGCGAGTACGGCTACAACGTCGCCCGCGACGGCGTGCATGTGCATGACTTCCACGCCACGCTCTTACACCTGCTGGGCATCGACCACGAGCGGCTGACCTACAAGTTCCAGGGCCGCCGCTACCGGCTGACCGACGTCCATGGCCACGTGGTCGAGGGGATTCTGGCGTCGTAGCCTCTGCTTCCACGGGGCCTGGTCACGGTCGTCAGGAACGTGTGCAGGCTCGTTGGGCCCAGAGGAGAGGACGGTCAATGGCACTTTCGCAAGCGGAGCACCTGCCAGGAACAGCCGGACAGTTGGCTTCGGCTCGCTTTTGAGGGCAAGTCGCAGACTCACCCACCTCGTGAACGGCAGAAGAAGGTGAGAAAGAGTCGGCTCACGCGGAGAATCCTGCCATCGGCGCAAACCGCTTGCGAATCCCCTTCAATACGGCAACAGGAGCGAGCGTCGCGAATGGTGGGCAACGGCTGTTAGCGGTGATGAATGTCGATCATGGGCAGGTCATCAGGTGATGCTTGCTCGAGTTCCCCATCACCAAACGACTGCACCAGCTCGCCCCAGTCGACCGGTGGCCCCCGGGCCGGTGACACATGTGGTGGCTCCAGTGGCTCACCAAGATGCATCAATATTTTTCGGAGCGGCCCCCGGTCAGTGATGAAGCTGATCAGCCGGATATCGCCACCACAGCTGGGACACGTCAGTGGAAACGCCTCACCCATCCGTGCCAGCAGCTTCGCCCAGGCAATCCGTGAGGTGTCGTGGTGGCATGACTTTTCATCAATACCTCCAGCCGTACCGCCGCAGCCGCTCCCCGCGGAAGCCGAGGCCCCGGCACATTCGCCCGTCTTCGCTTCCCGCTGCCTGCCGATATTCCCGATGGCAAGTGCCGTGACGGCCGGCCGCAGGGGATGGTTCGGTGCAAACACCCCGTGATACCGATGCCGGTGCCGCCGGGGCGACGGGATCAGCGCTGTCAGCCGATCGAGAAACTCAAACGGTGTCAGTTCGATGACACCGCTGGTCCCGGGACGCGTTGACTTCCGTGCACGGCCCGGCCCCACCCAGGCGCCCCGCTTGTGCCGGGGCAGGGTGGAGCGAACCCGCTCAGGTCTGTCACCCGTGCCTGGCGCAACAGACAGCCGCTCCAGCGCAAAAGCCGGCCGGGCGCTGGAACGCAGCAGATGCTCTAGACTCCGGAAGAACGCCGGCACGTCCCGGTCATCAACCGAGATCCGCACGCTGGCATCGACCGAGTGTCCGCTGTGCTGCCAGGCGAGCATCTCAGCGGCGGCCTCACGGCTAAGAAAATCCTTCCGGCGAAACCACCGCACCAGCCGCAGCCAGAGCAACCCGCAGGTCAGATAGCGGCGGAACTCCTCTTCAACATAATGCCGGATCGGCCGGCCCCACTGGTCGTGCTCAGCAAGCCAG
>Ga0209986_10000571_pt1 | contig 35659 bp, 34 predicted proteins | sample BlataG_FD_183168 | JGI IMG/M metagenome (GOLD analysis project Ga0209986, IMG submission 183168) | Deep subsurface microbial communities from Black Sea to uncover new lineages of life (NeLLi) - Black_00105 metaG (SPAdes) (version 2) | ecosystem: Environmental > Aquatic > Marine > Oceanic >... | reverse complement strand
GTCCTCCCAGTGCCGGATGTGGTGGGCATGCAGTCCGCGGGTGGCTCCGCAGCCGGGAACTCCGCAGCTCGGGTGGCGATGCTCGAGGGCGCGGCGAAGCCGCCGGTTGACCGTGCGGGTTGTCCGGGCGGCACCGATGACCCGACCGTCGCGCTCGAACCACACTTCACAGGTGGCATCACAAGTCAGGTATCGACGGTCGGCGTCGGACAGCAGCGGACCGAGATGCAGTGCGCCGGTGCGCTGTGCGATGTCGACGTGCACCACCACGGTGGTGCGCTGGGCGTGCGGGCGGCGGGTCGCCTCAGTGTCCCAGCCGGCCTCGACCAGGCGAAGGAACGCATCGGCGGTGTCCGGCATCGGCGGTCGCTGATCGGATGAGGCATCCTTCCCGTCGTGGTCGTCGCCGCCGCCGTGATCGTGCTTCCACTCGGTGATCAGCGCATCCAGGTGAGACTGCAGGGCCGCGTCGAACATCGCCGCCTCATCGTGGGGAAGGGTGATCTTCCAACTGGTCGAATCGTCCCCGGATGTCTTGGTGATCGACCGCCGGCGCGGTTGCCGGGGCTCCGGGTCAGGTCGCGGCTCGAGTCGGACCGCGGTGCGCAACTGGTTGACCGTCGCCACCGCCGCCAACTGTGCGTAATGCGCATCAGAGCCTCTGGCCGCACCCGCGGCGATCACGCCGACCTGATCCAGCGACAGCCGACCTTCCCGCATTCCCTGCGCACAGCGGGGAAACTCCTCCAGTCGGTGCGCGACCGTGGCGACGGCGTGGGCGTTGGCCGAGGACCAACCCAGTTTCCAGGCGACCAACGCCGGCACCGAACGTGCACCGGTGGCACCCCACAGCTGATCGCGATCCACCTCGGCGATGATGTCCGCGATACGCCCGTCGATCGCGTTGCGCTGCCCGGCCAACTCCGCCAACTCCGCGAACAGCACGTCCAAGCGCTGAGCCGGGGTGAACGTCGGGGTGGCCGTAGGGGTGAAAGTCGGGGTGGCCTTCGTGGACATGACAGCATCGTCCCAGCCGGGTCCGACAAGAGTCGCTATCCGCTGTCGTCAACCTCGGGCCGCGCCGGCCTCGCACCTGTCGAGGACATCGCCTCGGATGCGGCGAGTTCCTCGGCGAGCAGTACCAGCATGGGGGAGCACCCTGCCTCAACCTTCACCGAGGCGAGGTCGTCGCCGCGGGTCGGCCCGCGGTTGACGATGGCGACCGGGATGCCGCGCGCGGCGGCGTGCCGGACGAACCGGTAGCCGGAGAACACCGTCAGAGACGACCCCGCCACCAGCAGGGCATCGGCTGAGTCGACCATCGAATATGACTGCTCCACAATCTCTTTGGCCACCGACTCGCCGAAGTAGACAATATCTGGTTTGAGCATCCCGGTGCACGACGGGCAGTCGACGAATCGGAACGAGTCGGTGTCGGCGACCACCGCGTCGGCATCGGGGGCCACCGCCAACGCGCCCGCCTCGGCTCGTTCGGTGAACCCCGGATTGGCCTCCTCCAGCATGTCGGCCAGCGCGGCCCGGCTCATGGTGGCGCCGCAATCCAGACACACCACCCGGGCATAGGTACCGTGCAGATTGATCACACTGCGACTGCCGGCGCGGGTGTGCAGCAGGTCGACGTTCTGGGTGATGACTCCGACGACGACGCCCGCTCGTTCCAGTTCGGCCAGCGCCCAGTGCCCGGCATTCGGCCGGGTCGCCGCCATCCGCCGCCAGCCCACGTGGTTACGGGCCCAGTAGCGGCGACGGTAGTCGACACTCGTGGTGAACTGCCGGATGGTCATCGGGTTGGCCGGCGGGGAATCCGGACCGCGGTAATCGGGGATACCGGAATCGGTGGACAGTCCCGCCCCGGTCAGCACCGCCACCCGCCGGCCGGCCAGCAGTGCGACGAGGGCGGGGGCGTCCACCCGTCTCAGAGTACGCAGAATGCCGGGGTGAACTAGGCGTTCATGGTGGGTCCCAACGCAGTATCCAAGATGGCAGCCGGGACACCCGTTTGCTGGTGCTGGATCCCGGCGGCGACAATGGGGCGTGGACTTCTTCTCCGCCTACGCCCGCGGGTTCGCACGGGTGGCCGCCTGTACCCATCGCACCACCCTGGCCGATCCGGCCGCCAACGCGGAGTCGGTCCTGCGGATCGCGCGGTCCTGTCACGACGACGGGGTGGCGGTTGCGGTATTCCCGGAGATGACGCTGTCCGGCTATTCGATCGAGGACATCGTGCTGCAGGACACCCTGCTCGACGCGGTCGAGACGGCACTGGCCGACGTGGTCGCGGCATCGGCGGACCTGCTGCCGGTCCTGGTGGTGGGTGCGCCCCTGCGGCATCTGCACCGCATCTACAACACCGCGGTGGTGATCCATCGCGGCGCGATCCTGGGTGTCGCGGTCAAGTCCTACCTGCCGACCTACCGGGAGTTCTACGAAAGCCGGCAGGTCGCCGCCGGCGACGATATGACTGGAACCATCCGGGTCCTCGGCGACGACCTCCCGTTCGGCCCGGACCTGCTGTTCACCGCCGACGACGTGCCGGGCCTGGTGCTGCACGTGGAGATCTGCGAGGACATGTTCGTGCCGGTGCCGCCGAGTTCCCACGCCGCACTCGCCGGGGCCACCGTGCTGGCCAACCTGTCCGGCAGCCCGATCACCATCGGCCGCGCCGAGGATCGAAAGCTGCTGGCCCGCTCGGCATCGGCGCGGTGCCTGGCCGCCTACGTCTACTCCGCGGCGGGGGAGGGCGAGTCCAGCACCGACCTGGCCTGGGACGGCCAGACGATGGTTTACGAGAACGGCCGGCTGCTGGCCGAGTCGGAACGGTTTCCCGCCGGGGAGCGCCGTTCGGTCGCCGACGTCGACTTGGACTTGCTGCGCGCTGAGCGGTTGCGGATGGGAACCTTCGACGACAACCGCCGCCACCACCGGGCGGCGCTGGACTCCTTCCGCCGCATCGGTTTCCGGCTTGACCCGCCAACGGGGGATATCGGCCTGCTGCGCGAGGTCGAGCGTTTCCCGTTCGTGCCCAATGACCCGGCCCGGCTCGAGCAGGACTGCTACGAGGGATACAACATCCAGGTCTCCGGTCTCGAACAGCGTTTGCGCGCACTGAATTACCCGAAGGTCGTGATCGGGGTGTCCGGCGGCCTCGACTCCACCCACGCGCTGATCGTCGCCGCCAAGGCGATGGACCGCGAAAGCCGCCCCCGCAGCGACATCCTGGCCTTCACCCTGCCCGGGTTCGCCACCGGTGAGCGCACCAGGAACAACGCGATCGCGCTGTCGAGGGCGCTCGGCGTCACGTTCGAGGAGATCGACATCCGTCCCACCGCCGAGTTGATGCTCGGCGAGATCGGCCATCCGTTCGCCCGCGGCGAGAAGGTCTACGACGTCACCTTCGAGAACGTCCAGGCCGGTCTGCGGACCGACTACCTGTTCCGGATCGCCAATCAGCGCGGCGGCATCGTGCTGGGTACCGGGGATCTGTCCGAGTTGGCGCTGGGCTGGTCGACCTACGGCGTCGGTGACCAGATGAGCCACTACAACGTCAACGGCGGCGTGCCGAAAACCCTGATCCAGCATCTGATCCGGTGGGTGATCGGATCCGGGCAGTTCGACGACGAGGTGGGTGAGATCCTCGCCTCGGTGCTCGACACCGAGATCACCCCCGAACTGGTGCCGGCCGGGGAGGGCGAGGAGATTCAGAGCAGCGAGGCCGCCGTCGGACCCTATTCGCTGCAGGACTTCTCGCTCTTCTACGTTCTGCGCTACGGGTTCGGGCCGGCCAAGATCGCCTTCCTGGCCTGGCATGCGTGGAGCGAAGCCGACCGCGGCGGCTGGCCGCCGGGCTTCCCCTCCGGCAAGCGGCGCGCCTTCTCGCTCGGTGAGATCCGCCGGTGGCTGGCGGTGTTCAGCCGGCGCTTCTACTCCTTCAGCCAGTTCAAGCGATCGGCAATGCCCAATGGGCCCAAGGTGTCCCACGGTGGGTCGCTGTCACCGCGCGGTGACTGGCGGGCACCATCGGATATGACGGCTCGGGTGTGGCTCGACGAGATCGAACGCCAGATCCCGCAAAGCTGATCTCAGCCGGGGGGCGGCCCGACGCCGAGCACCCGTTGGATATCGGCCTTCATCGCCTGCAGTTGCGCACCCCAGTAGCCCCAACTGTGGGTGCCGGCGGGCGGAAAGTTGAACACGGCATTGCGGCCGCCCGCGGCCAGATACTTCTTCTGGAACTCCTTGTTGGTGTCCAGGGTGACGTTCTCCAGATAGCCGGCGGTGAACTGCACGCCAAAATTCGGATCCTGCGTACTGTCCAGGTCGGAGGAGGCACCGGTACCGCAGTAGATCCACACCGCGGTGCCGTTGGCCACCAGTCGGCCGACGTTGACCATCGGGTCGTTGCGTTTCCAGGCGGGGTCGTTCTTGGGCCCCCACATATCGGTGGGGCTGAACCCTCCGGCGTCACGCATCGCGACGTTGATCAGGATCGGCCACAGGCCCAACGATGGATTCAGGAAGCCGGACAGCGACGCGGCGAAGAGGAACAGGGCAGGATGCCAGATCGCCAGATTCAGCGCCGAACCGCCCGACATCGACAGGCCCACAATGGCGTTGCCGGTGGGCTCGACGCCCCGGTTGGCCGCCAGCCAGGATGGCAACTCCCGGGTCAGGAACGTCTCCCACTTGTAGGTGACGGTTCCGGCGCGACCTTTCGCGGGCCGGTACCAGTCGGTGTAGAAACTCGACTGGCCGCCAACCGGCATCACCACCGACAACCCCGATTCGTAGTACCACTCGAAGGCGGCGGTGTTGATATCCCAGCCGCTGGTCTCCTCCTCGGCGCGCAGTCCATCCAGCAGGTAGAGCGCGTGCGGACCGCCGCCCTGAAACTCGACTCGGATATCGCGGCCCATCGCCGGGGACGGCACCGCCAGGATTTCGATCGGCAGGCCCTCCCGGGAGAAGGCGCCCGCGCCCGGGGCCGTCACCAGACCGGGCAGCATCAGCGCCGCACCGGTTGCCGCGAGAAATCGGCGCGCCCACAAGACGGTCATCGGCGCAAATTAGCAACCTCGAGGTCGATGTGCCGTCGGCCGCGCGGTGCCGTGACCGCTTCGTTAGGTGTTAGCAACACGGGTCGCCGCGCCAGGCCGACAGGCCCTCGCGCACCGCGAACCCGGCGATCACCAGTGCCGCGACGGGGTCGGCCCAACTCCAGCCGAACAGCGCGTTGAGGCCCAATCCGACCAGCAGGACCGCCGAGAGATAACTGCACAACAGGGTTTGTTTGGCCTCCGAAACCGCCGACCGGGAACCGGCCTCCCGGCCGGCGCGGATCTGCAACCAGGCCAGCAGCGGCATCACCGCCAGGCTGACAGCGGCCAGGCCGATGCCGACCGGCGAGGATTCGGCCTCGAGGGCCCCGGTCAACGCCCGCACGGATTGCACCGTGATGTAGGCGCCCAGGACGAAGAACGAAACCGCGATGAATCGCAACGCGGCCTTCTCGCGGCGCTCCGGATCGGCGGCGGCGAACTGCCAGGCGACCGCGGCTGCGGCGGCGACCTCGATCACCGAGTCCAGGCCGAAACCCACCAGCGCAGTGGAGGACGCATGGACGCCCGCGGTCAGTGCGACTGCTGCTTCGATGACGTTGTAGCCGATGGTCGCCCAGACCAGCAGCCGGATCCGCCGGTGCAGTGCGGCGAGCCGGGCCGGGGTGGTCATGAGCTGATCACGGGTGTGACGTTAACCCCAACCTTCCGGTTGGTGGGGAACCGATACCCTGAGGTGATGAGCGTGCACGCCAACGCCGCCGAACTCGACGTACGCCAGTCCGTGCACGATGCCGCCCGCCGTGCCCGGGTCGCCATGCGCACCCTGGGCTCGTTGACCAGCGCGGTCAAGAACCGGGCCCTGCATGCCGCTGCCGACGCCGTGCTGGCCCACACCCACCAGATCCTGGCCGCCAACGCTGAGGACCTGCGGCTGGCCCGCGAAGCCGGCACGCCGGAGGCGATGCTCGACCGGCTGGCGCTGAACCCGCAGCGGGTGGACGGGATCGCTGCCGGGCTACGCCAGGTCGCCGGGTTGCCGGACCCGATCGGGGAGGTGCTGCGCGGCAACATCCTGCCCAACGGCCTGCAGGTGCGCCAGCAGCGGGTGCCGCTGGGCGTGGTCGGCATCGTTTACGAGGGCCGGCCCAATGTCACCGTCGACGCGTTCGGTCTCACGCTCAAGTCCGGTAACGCCGTGCTGCTGCGCGGCAGTTCCTCGGCCGCCCACTCCAACGCCGAACTGGTGACGGCGCTGCGCGGCGCCCTGTGCGGGGAGGGACTGCCCGAGGATGCGGTGCAGTTGCTGCCCAGTGCCGACCGCTCCAGCGTCACCCACCTCATCCAGGCCCGCGGACTGGTCGACGTGGTGATCCCGCGCGGCGGAGCCGGCCTGATCGACGCGGTGGTCCGCGACGCGACGGTGCCCACCATCGAGACCGGCGTCGGTAACTGCCACGTCTATGTCCACTCCGATGCCGACCTCAACGTGGCCGAGCGGATCGTATTGAACGCCAAGACCCGTCGGCCCAGCGTCTGCAACGCCGCCGAAACCCTGCTCATCGACTCCGTGCTGGCCGACACCGCGGGGCCACGGCTCGTCGGGGCCCTGCGGCAGGCCGGGGTGACGGTGCACGACAACCCGACCGAGGACGAGTTGCGCACCGAGTTCCTGTCCATGGACATTGCGCTGGCGTACGTGGACGGACTCGACGCCGCCATCGAGCACATCAACACCTACGGCACCGGGCACACCGAGGCCATCGTCACCACCGATCTGGGCGCCGCGCAGCGGTTCACCCAGCAGGTCGACGCCGCCGCGGTGATGGTCAACGCCTCGACCGCGTTCACCGACGGCGAGCAGTTCGGCTTCGGCGCGGAGATCGGCATCTCGACCCAGAAGTTGCACGCCCGCGGCCCGATGGGCCTGCCGGAGTTGACCTCGACCAAGTGGATCGTCTTCGGCGACGGCCACACCCGGCCCGCCTGATCCCCAAGGAGACCGAAGTGACCGAATCCCCCGCACCGCCGGCGCCGAACGCTCCGCTGTTCGCCGACATCGACGATGTCACGGCCAAGCTGACGCAGACCGGTTATCTGCCGGATACTGCGACCGCCACCGCGGTCTTCCTGGCCGACCGGCTGGGCAAACCGCTTCTGGTCGAAGGCCCCGCCGGGGTCGGCAAGACCGAACTGGCCCGCGCGGTGGCCCAGTCCACCGCGTCGGAGTTGGTGCGGCTGCAGTGCTACGAGGGTGTCGACGAGGCCCGCGCACTCTACGAGTGGAACCACGCCAAGCAGATCCTGCGCATCCAGTCCGGCTCAGGCGGTGACTGGGACCGCACCAAGGACGACGTGTTCAGCGAGGAGTTCCTGCTATCGCGACCGCTGCTGACCGCCATCCGGCGCACCGGCCCGACCGTGCTGCTGATCGACGAGACCGACAAGGCCGATATCGAGATCGAGGGCCTGCTACTGGAGGTGCTCAGCGATTTCGCGGTCACCGTCCCGGAACTGGGCACCATCACCGCCACCCGCAAACCGTTCGTGGTGCTGACCTCGAACGCCACCCGCGAGCTGTCCGAGGCCCTCAAACGTCGCTGCCTGTTCCTGCACATCGACTTTCCCGACCCGGACCTGGAGCGCCGCATCCTGCTGTCCCGGGTTCCGGAACTGCCGGAGCGGCTGGCCGCCGAACTGGTTCGCATCATCGGCGTGCTGCGCGGGATGGCACTCAAGAAACTGCCGTCGGTGGCCGAGACGATCGACTGGGGCCGCACCCTGTTGGCACTCGGTATGGACACCATCGATGACGCGACCATCGCCGCGACGCTGGGCGTGGTGCTCAAACACCAGTCCGACCAGCAGCGCGCCGCCGGCGAACTCCGGTTGAACTAGGCGACGACGATGGCCGCCCGCAGGACCCGACCGCCCCAGCCGCTGGCCCCCAACGGCCTGCCCGGCCACTTGGTCGGCTTCGTTGAAGCCCTTCGGGCCCAAGGTATCTCGGTGGGTCCCTCGGAGACCGTCGATGCGGGTCAGGTCCTCAGCGTGCTCGATCTCGGCGACCGGCAGACGGTGCGGGAGGGACTGGCCTGCGCGGTGCTGCGCCGCCCCGAGCACCGCCAGACCTACGACGCGCTGTTCGACCTGTGGTGGCCGGCCGCCATCGGCGGACGCACCGTGCTGGTCGAGGATGACGCCGATGATCCCGACCGGCCGGACCCGCAGGATATCGAGGCGATGCGGGCAATGCTGCTGGAGTTGCTCACCGACAATCCCGATATCGGCGATCTCGACGATCGGCTGGTCGCGATGATCGCCGCGATCGTCGAGGCGCACGGCCGCTATACCTCCAGTCGGGGGCCGTCCTACTCGTCCTACCAGGCGTTGAAGGCCATGGGTCTGGACCAGCTCGAAGGCCGGCTGCTGGCCGGGTTGCTCGCCCCGCACGGCGACGACCCGTCGCCGACGCAAGAGCAGATCGCCAAAGCCCTTGCCGCACAGAAGATCGCGCAGCTACGCCGGATGGTGGAGGGAGAGACCAAACGTCGCACCGCCGAGCAACTCGGCCGCGAGCACGTCCAGATGTACGGGATTCCGCAGCTGGCCGAGAATGTCGAGTTCCTGCGGGCCTCCGGCGATCAGCTGCGTCAGATGCGCCGGGTGGTGGCCCCGCTGGCCCGGACACTGGCCACCCGGCTGGCCGCGCGCCGGCGCCGCGCCCGGGCGGGGGCGATCGACCTGCGCAAGACGCTGCGCAAGTCGATGTCCACCGGCGGCGTGCCGATCGACGTCGTGCTGCGCAAACCGCGGCCGGCCCGCCCGGAACTGGTGGTGCTCTGCGATGTCTCCGGGTCGGTTGCCGGGTTCAGCCACTTCACCCTGCTGCTGGTGCACGCGCTGCGCCAGCAGTTCTCCCGGGTTCGGGTTTTCGCGTTCATCGACACCACCGACGAGGTCACCCACCTGTTCGGTCCCGACGCCGATCTCGCGGTGGCCATCCAGCGGATCACCCGAGAGGCGGGGGTCTACACCCGCGACGGGCACTCCGACTACGGCAATGCCTTCGTCTCGTTCACCGAGAACTTCCCGGGGGTGCTGTCCCCGCGCAGTTCGCTGCTGATCCTCGGCGACGGCCGCACCAACTACCGCAATCCGGCCGCCGACGTGCTCACCCACATGGTGACCGCCAGCCGCCATGCGCACTGGCTGAACCCGGAGCCGCGGCATCTGTGGGGCAGCGGCGACTCGGCGGTGCCGCGCTACGAGGACGTCATCACCATGCATGAATGCCGGTCGGCCAAACAGCTGGCAGGCGTCATCGACCAACTGCTGCCGGTCTGAGACGTAAGCTTTCACACCGTGACGTCTCGGCTGGCTTCCCGGCGCAGGCTCGGCGTGATGGGCGGGACGTTCGATCCCATTCACAACGGCCACCTGGTGGCCGCCAGTGAGGTCGCCGATCTGCTGGGCCTCGATGAGGTGGTGTTCGTGCCCACCGGTCAGCCGTGGCAGAAGGACCGGCATGTCACCGCGGCCGAGGACCGCTACCTGATGACGGTCATCGCCACCGCGTCCAATCCCCGTTTCTCGGTCAGCCGGGTGGACGTCGACCGCAGCGGCCCGACCTACACCACCGACACCCTGCGCGACCTGCACGGCCGGTATCCGGACTGCGAGCTGTTCTTCATCACCGGAGCCGACGCGCTGGCCTCCATCCTGACCTGGCAGGGGTGGGAGGAACTGTTCGACCTGGCCACCTTCATCGGCGTCAGCCGCCCCGGCTACGAACTCACCGGTTCCCATATCGTCGAGGCCGTGGACAGGTTGCCCGACGGGGCGCTGCGTCTGGTGGAGGTGCCCGCGCTGGCGATCTCCTCCACCAACTGCCGGGACCGCGCCGCGGCCGGCCGGCCGATCTGGTACCTGGTGCCCGACGGTGTCGTCCAGTACGTCGCCAAACGCCGCCTGTATCGCGAACCGGTCGCCGCGGCGGCCGCCAGGGAGGTGAAACGGTGACTGCGTCGCCGGAGGCAATCGGGATGGCGACGGTCGCGGCCCGCGCCGCCGCCGCGAAACTCGCCCAGGACATCGTGGTCATCGACGTCTCCGAACAGCTGGTGATCACCGACTGTTTCGTCATCGCCTCGGCGGCCAACGAGCGCCAGGCCAACGCCATCGTCGACGAGGTCGAGGAGAAGATGCGGCTGGCCGGCTATAAGCCCGCCCGCCGGGAGGGGACCCGCGAAGGCCGCTGGGTGCTGCTGGACTATGTCGATATCGTGGTGCACATCCAGCATCAGGACGAACGTACTTTCTACGCGCTGGACCGGCTGTGGCGGGACTGCCCGATCGTCGATGTCGATCTGGATGTCCCGCAGGAGGACTCGTGAGGGTTCGGCGGCTGGTCATGCTGCGCCACGGTCAGACAGAGTTCAACGCCGGCAGCCGGATGCAGGGCCAACTCGACACCGACCTGACCGATCTGGGCCGTGCCCAGGCCGTTGCCGCCGCCGAGGTGCTGGCCAAACGTCAGCCGCTGCTGATCGTCTCCTCCGACCTGCGCCGTGCCGCTGAGACCGCGGCCGCCCTCGGTGAGCGCAGCGGGCTGGACGTCCGGCTGGACACCAGGCTGCGGGAGACCCACCTCGGGGATTGGCAGGGCCTGACCCATCAGCAGGTGGATGCCGCCGCACCCGGTGCCCGACTGGCCTGGCGGGACGACGCGACCCTGGCGCCGCATCGCGGCGAGAGCCGCATCGACGTCGCCGACCGCAGCCTGCCACTGGTGGCCGAACTGGTTGCCGACGAACAGGAATGGGGTTGCGACGATCCCGATCGGCCGGTGGTGCTGGTCGCACACGGGGGTCTGATCGCGGCGCTGACCGCGGCGTTGCTCGATCTGCCGGTCGACAACTGGCCGGTCCTGGGCGGCATGGGCAACGCCAGTTGGGTGCAGTTGTCGGCGCACGGTCCGGCCCAGGATGGACCGTCCGCGTTCGCCGACCTGCGGTGGCGGCTGGATGTCTGGAACGCATCGGCCCAGGTCGCCAACGATGTCCTCTGATTCGGCCCCTGCCCGCCGCACAGCGCTGCTGATCTTCGCCGACTCGCTGGCCTACTACGGTCCGCAGGGCGGTCTTCCTGCCGACGACCCGAGAATCTGGCCCAACATCGTTGCCGGCCAACTTGATTGGGATCCGGAACTCATCGGACGCATCGGCTGGACCTGCCGAGACGTGTGGTGGGCGGCCACCCAGGACCCGAGGGCCTGGGCGGCGCTGCCGCGGGCCGGAGCGGTAATATTCGCGACCAGTGGAATGGACTCGCTGCCCTCCCCGCTACCCACCGCGATACGGGAAACGATGCGCTACGTCCGGCCGCCGAGACTACGCCGATGGGTGCGCGACGGCTACGGGTGGTTGCAGCCGCGGCTGTCCCCGGTCTCACGGTCGGCGCTGCCACCCAAGCTGACCGTCGAGTATCTCGAGATGACCCGGGGTGCAATCGACTTCAACCGGCCTGGCATACCCATCGTGGCGGCACTGCCGTCGGTGCACGTCGCCGACACCTACGGTCGGGCCCACCACGGCCGGGCGGGCACCGTCTCGGCGGTGACCCGGTGGGCGGCACAGCACGACATCCCGCTGGTGGATCTCAAAGCCGCTGTGGCCGAACATGTCCTCGGCGGCCGGGGTAACCCCGACGGCATTCACTGGAACTTCGAGGCCCATGAGGCGGTCGCCGAACTGATGCTCAAGGCGCTCGCCGAAGCCGGGGTGCCGTCCGGCGGCAACCGGGACTGATCGTATGGCGGTCGTCGTGGTCACCGACTCGTCGGCGAGGCTGCCGGCAGATCTGCTGGCCGAGTGGGGCATCCGGGTAGTGGCGCTGCACGTCCTCGTCGACGGCCGCGATCTACGGGACGGTGTCGACGAGGTGCCTGCCGATCTGTATCAGCGCCCGCAGGTCAGTACCGCCGGGGCGAGTCCGGCCGAGTTGGCCGCGGTCTACCGTGCGGCGCTGGTCGACAGCGGCGGTGACGGTGTGGTGGCGGTGCACATCTCGACGGCGTTGTCGAGCACCCTCGGTGCCGCCGAGTACGCGGCTCGGGAGTTCGGCACTGCGGTGCGGGTGATCGACTCGGGTTCGGCCGGGATGGGGATCGGGTTCGTCGCGTTGGCGGCCGCCCGGGCTGCCCGAAGAGGAGCCGCCCTCGACGCCGTCGCGGCCCAGGCCGCCGCGGCGGTGCCGCGGGTGCACGCCTTCATCGTGGTGCAGCGACTGGAGAATTTGCGCCGCAGCGGCCGGATCGGGGCCGCCGCCTCCTGGCTGGGGACGGCGCTGGCAGTCAAGCCATTGCTGCGTATCGAGGACGGCGCGCTGGTGTTGTCGGCGCGGGTGCGGACCACCTCCAAGGCGACCGCAGCGATGATCGAACAAGTGCTGGAGGTGGTGGGGGAGCGCCGGGCCGCACTCGCCGTCCAGCATGTCGACAACCCGGCCGGGGCTGCCGAGGTGGCGGCGACGCTGGCCAGCGCTCTGCCGGCCTGCGGCCCGCCACTGGTGACCGACCTGGGTCCGGTACTGGGTGTGCACCTCGGTCCCGGCGCGCTGGGCGTGGTGCTGGAACTGGCCGGCTAAACCGTGTCCGGAGTCCGGGCCGCGAACCGGCCGGTGACCGGTGGCAGGTCTGCCAGGGTGACGATGCCGGGCCGGGCCGCCACCACCGCCGGTACCGCGTTGGTGACCGGCATCGCGGTGTAGATCATCCCCAGGCCCATGAATCCGGGTTCGGACCAGTCCCTGGGGGGCAGGCAGTGCAGCACGGTCCTCATGTTGGGCACCCCGAAGACCTGGATGACGTGGCCGTGCTCGAGTGGCTTCGGCGGGACCACGTGATTGCCCATGGTCCAGTTAAAGCCGACGCTGACCACATTGCGCTCGCCGACCCAGCCGCGGTGGTAGCCGTACACCCCGGCGACGGTGCCGTCCGGGATCGTCATGAACCCCAGATCGGTGTCGCCGGTGGCCGGGGTGAACGTCACATCGAAGGTCATCCGGTCCAGATCGGCACCGATGGCGTCGGCCATCATCGCTGCCGATTCGGCGAACACCTCACTCTCTTTTCGGACGCTCTCGGCCAACCCGGGTGTGTCGGGATCGCAGGAGAAGCCCATCGCGGTCTGGGTACCGGCCGATTCGTAGGTTGAGCAGTCCACCGACTCGGTGATCCTGATCTCATCGACCCGTTCGCAGGCGCCGGACAGCACCATGCCGACCATATTGGTCATCCCGGGGTGTGCGCCGCTGCCGAAAATCGTGGAATTGCCTCGCTGACAAGCCGTTCGGATCCGGTCCAAGTCCTCGGGTGTCTGCTTCCCGCCGGTGATCCAGGCCGCTGACGAACACACATTGACCCCGGCCCCCAGTAGCCGCTCCAGGTCGTCGATGCTCGGCCACAGCGGGTTGTAGCAGCATGCGTCCGCACCGGTGGCAAGCAAGGCGTCGATATCGTCGGTGGCGGTGATTCCGGTGGGTTCTGGCAGGCCCGCCAGGTCGGCGGCATCCACCCCGACCTTGTCGGCGCCGTGGGCGTAGACACCGACCAGTTCCATATCCGGCCGGCCGATGATGGCGTGCAGCGACCGCCGGCCGATGTTGCCGGTGGTCCACTGGATCACCCGAAGCGGACGGTCTGCGTTCATGAGCATCTCCTGACATCGTGACGGTCCCTGGGATGCAGTATCCGGCAGCGACTTTCCACAGTCCCGGTTTCCTGCACAGGCAGATGTGGCGGGCCGCGCCCGCGGCGATGATCCGACGGCCGCCCACCCTACGGTCGGCCGCATGGGAACCGATGATGCGTTGAACACGCTGTACCGGCGATTGGGCGCCCGCCCGAGGCCGGCCGCACAGCGCGGTGGCGATGGCGCCGGCCCCGGCGACGGGAACGGTGATGGCGCGGGGGAGGATCCCGATACCGGCGATACCGCGTTCGCCCCGAGCTGGGTGCCCGACGGCAGGACGTCGCGTGGGCAGAGCTGGCTTGCTGCGGTCCGGGCGGATCCCGGACGGGCCGGCGGGATCACCCTGGCGTTGATCGCGCTGCTGGCCGTGCTGGTCACGGTGTTCACCCTGGCGCGGCAGCGACCGGCTCCGGTCGTCGCTGCCGACCTGCCGCCGGTGGAGATGGTGTCGACGGCCGCACCGCGGTCGAGTTCACCCGCCGCGCCGGACGAACGGGCGATGGTCGTCAGCGTCGTCGGCCTCGTTCAGCAACCCGGACTGGTGACTCTGGCACCTGATGCCCGGGTCTCCGATGCCGTCTCGGCTGCCGGTGGCCCGCTCAACGGTGCCGATACCCTCGGGCTGAACATGGCCCGGCATCTGGCCGACGGTGAGCAGATCGTCGTCGGTATCGCCGCGCCGGCCGGAAAACCCCCAGCCCTGGGCAGCTCCGTGGGCGGGGTGAGCGAATCCGGGCCGCCGGGCGGCACCGGCACGCCGGCCGGGCCGGTGGACCTCAACACGGCCAGCGCCGAGCAGCTCGACGGCCTGCCCGGCGTCGGGCCGGTCACCGCTGCGGCCATCCTGGCCTGGCGCACGGCCAACGGGAGATTCACCAGCATCGACCAATTGGCGGAAGTCGACGGCATCGGGCCGGCCCGGTTGGAGAAGCTCCGGCCATTGGTGCGGGTCTGAACCGGTGTCTGCAGAGACCGCCCGACTGGATCTGCGGCTGGTCCCCGCGGCGGTCACGGCCTGGGCGGTCACCGCGGCCGGGATCGCCTGGGGTGCGGGCCCGGTGTTGGGGGCACTGTGCGCGGCGGTCGCACTCGGATGGTCGGTGGCATGTGGGCTGTCGGGCCGGGGCCGGCCATGGGTTCGGGCCGCCGCGGCCGGTGTGCTGGGTGCGACGGTCCTGGGTGCCGGCTTCGGCGTCGCGGCCGGTCTGCGCAGTGAGGCCGCCCGCACCCATCCGATAGGTCAGCGGTTCGGCACCACGGCATGGGTGACAGTCCAACCGGTGGAGAGTCCGCGCCAGACGGGCAACGGCCGACTGATGTTCCGTTCCGATCTCCTCGGTGTGGCGGGTCGGGCAATGACCGGCGCCGTCATCGTCTTCGCATCAGCTGCGGAGTTCGGACAGCTCGGTGCGGGTCAGCCGGCCCGGTTCCGGGCACGCATCTCGCGTCCGACCCGGCGGGATCTCACGGTGGCTGTCATCACCGCGGTGGGCCGCCCGACCGCGGGCCGCGCCTCGGCGGTCCAGCGCGCGGCGCGCCAGGTTCGGGATCGGTTCGCCGCCGCCGCCCGCGAGGTATTGGCCGGCGACCAGGCCGCGATCCTGCCCGGGTTGGTGCTCGGCGACACCTCGGCCGTCACCGCTGCCACCACGGCCGAGTTCCGCACGGCCGGGCTGACGCATCTGACCGCGGTGTCGGGTGCCAACGTCACCATCGTCTGCGGTGCGGTGCTGCTCACCGCACAGTTCCTCGGGCCGCGGCCGGCGGTCGGGTTGGCCGCACTGGCGCTGGTGGTGTTCGTCGTGGTGGTGCAGCCCACCGCCAGTGTGCTGCGCGCCGCGGTGATGGGCGCCATCACACTGCTCGCGGTGCTGTCCGGGCGGCGGCGCCAGGCCATCCCGGTGCTGTCGGCCACGGTGATCGCGCTGATGGTGGCCGCACCACAGTTGGCCGTCGACCTCGGGTTCGCGCTTTCGGTATCGGCGACCGCGGCGCTGGTGGTGCTGGCCCCGGTCTGGTCGGCCCGGCTGGTGGATCGCGGCTGGCCCAAACCGCTCGCCGACGGGCTCAGTATCGCGCTGGCCGCGCAACTGGTCACCGCCCCCCTGGTGGCCGCCGTCTCGGGACGCTTCAGCGTGATCGCGGTGCTCGCCAATCTGGCTGTCGCCCTGGTCATTCCGCCGATCACCGTCTTGGGGACCGCGGCAGCTGCGCTGGTGTCCCTGTGGCCGGCGGGTGCCGGCCTGCTGATCCGGTTCACCGGGCCCGAGGTGTGGTGGTTGCTTCGGGTGGCCGAACACGCTGCCGCGCTGCCGGGCGCGGCGGTTCCGGTGCCCGCTGGCTGGGCCGGTCTTCTCACGGTCGGCGCCGCGGCCGTGGCTGCGGTCGTGCTGTGGCGGTGGCGATGGTTCCGGCTGGCCGCGGCCGGGTGCCTGGTGTGTGCGGCAGCGTGGTCGGTGTCGGGTCTCGTCAGCGGTCCGTGACACCATCGGGGGGTGAGCGAGGCTGCGGGGCTGCATCTGGTGCTCGGCGGTGCGGTGAAGATCAATAGCAAGCAGACCTATCGGCTCGAGGACCTGCTCGTCGAACGTGCGGTGGGCGAGATTCTCCGGGCCGTCCGCGGTGCGGCAGGCAACGACGACATTCCGGTCGACCGACTGCGGGCCGGGGAGGTCTCGACCAACGAACTCGCTGAACTGCTCAGTCCATCGCTGTTCGCCGACGAGCGGGTGGTGATCCTGGAGGATGCCGATGAAGCGGGTAAGGACGCCGCCGCGCTGATCGCCTCGGCTGCAGCCGACCTGCCTCCCGGCACGGTTCTGGTGGTCGTCCACTCGGGCGGCGGCCGGGCCAAGGCGCTTGCCGGTCAGCTGAAGCAACTGCACGCCCAGACCCACCCGGCCGCCAAGATCACCCAAGCCGCCGAACGGACCGCCTTTGTTCGCGCCGAGTTCCGCGCGCTCAGGATCAAGGTCGACGACGAGACCGTCACGGCCCTGCTCGAGGCGGTCGGATCCGATATCCGGGAACTCGCGGCCGCCTGTTCACAGCTGGTCGCCGACACCGGCGGGCAGGTCAACGTGGCCGCAGTGCGCCGGTACCACAGCGGCAAAGCCGACGTCACCGGGTTTGAGATCGCCGACAAGGCGGTCGCCGGCGATATCGCCGGCAGCACCGAAGCGCTGCGCTGGGCGATGTCCCGGGGTGTGGCGCATGTCCTGCTGGCCGACGCGCTGGCCGAGGCGGTACACGCCATCGCCAGGATAGGGCCGCTGTCGGGTGGTCCGAACCAGTTGGCGGGCGAACTCGGGATGCCGCCGTGGCGGGTGCAGAAGGCGCAGAAACAGGCCCGCCGGTGGACGCGCGACAAGGTGGCGACCGCGATCAGATTGGTGGCCACCCTCAACGCCGACGTGAAGGGAGCGGCGGTCGACCCCGACTACGTGCTGGAGGACACCGTGCGAAAAGTCGCCCAGCTGGTCGCCGGGCACTAGGAGATCAGAGCTTGTTGAAGGCCTGGGCCAGCGCCGACTTCTTGTTGGCGGCCTGGTTCTTGTGGATGACACCCTTGGTCGCGGCCTTGTCGAGCTTGCGGCTGGTCGCAGCCAGCAACTCGCCGGCCTTGTCCTTGTCGCCCTCGGCGGCTGCGGAGCGGAATGCGCGGATGGCGGTGTGCAGTGACGACTTCACCGACTTGTTGCGCAGCCTGCGCCGCTCGTTGGTGAGAATGCGCTTCTTCTGCGACTTGATATTGGCCACGCGTCTGTTTCCTCAATCTCAAAAGGCTGGTTTCCGGGTGCCGGGGCAATGCCGTTCTGTGCCCTCGCGGCGCCCTGCGAGGATACCAGTATCGGCCGCAGACTCCCAAAGTGGACCCGCTCAGCCTGCGAAAACGGCCAGTCTGGTGCAGCATGTGACCTGTGACCCTTCGTACCACGCGGGTTGAGGCGAGCCCGGCCCCCCCGCAGCCGACCCTTCCCGACGATCCCCATATCTTCGGCGGGTATCGCGAACTCGGCTCATACGGAGCCGCGTTCGACGAGATGTTCGACCGGCGGGGCAATGTACGGGCTCCCTACAAGGGCATCTACACCGAACTCGCCCCCACCGGTCCCGACGAACTGGAGGCGCGCTCCGATGCCCTGGGTCGGGCGTTCGTCGACCAGGGCATCACCTTCGCGCTGTCCGGTGAGGAGGAGCGGCCATTCCCGCTCGATCTGGTGCCGCGGGTAATCTCGGCTGCCGAGTGGGCCAAGCTGGAACGCGGTATCACCCAGCGGGTGATGGCGCTGGAACGCTTCCTCGACGATATCTACGGCGATCAGGAGATCCTGCGCGACGGGATCATCCCGCGCCGACTGGTGACCTCCTGTGAGCACTTCCATCGTGAGGCGGCCGGCATCAGCCCGCCGAACGGGGTCCGCATCCACGTCGCCGGCATCGACATCATCCGTGACGCCCAGGGCACCTTCCGGGTGCTGGAGGACAATCTGCGCTCCCCGTCCGGGGTCTCCTACGTCATGGAGAACCGCCGGGTGATGACCCGGGTGTTCCCGAACCTGTTCGGCACCCACCGAGTGCGCTCGGTCGACGACTACCCGTCGCACCTGCTGCGGGCCCTGCGCAACGCCTCGGCCACCAACGAGTCCGACCCGACCATCGTCGTGCTGACGCCGGGGCCGTTCAATTCCGCGTACTTCGAGCATTCGCTGCTGGCCCGTCAGATGGGTGTGGAACTCGTCGAGGGGCCGGACCTGTTCTGCCGAGACAACATCGTCTACATGCGCACCACCGAGGGCGAACGCCAGGTTGACGTCATCTACCGCCGCATCGACGACGACTACCTCGATCCCATGCAGTTCCGACCCGACTCGGTGCTCGGCGTGGCCGGCGTGCTCAATGCGGCGCGGGCCGGAAACGTGGTGATCTCCAGTGCGGTCGGCAACGGCGTCGGCGACGACAAGCTCGTGTACACCTACGTGCCCACCATCATCGAGTACTACCTCGGCGAGAAGCCGTTGCTGGCCAATGTCGACACCCTGCGCTGCTGGCTCGACGACGAACGCGAGGAGGTACTCGACCGCGCCGACGAACTCGTCATCAAACCGGTCGAGGGCTCCGGCGGCTACGGGATCGTCTTCGGGCCCTACGCATCGGAGAAGGAACTGGCGACCATTCGGCGAAAGGTGGCGGCCGATCCCCGGGGCTGGATCGCCCAGCCCGTCGTGCAACTGTCGACGGTCCCGACCAAGATCGGCGACAACCTGGCGCCCCGCCATGTCGACCTGAGGCCATTCGCGGTCAACGACGGTGACCGGGTCTGGGTGCTGCCCGGCGGGCTGACCCGGGTTGCCCTCACCGAGGGTTCGCTGGTGGTCAACTCCAGCCAGGGCGGGGGATCCAAGGACACCTGGGTACTGGCCTCTCGGGCCTCGGCGGCCACCCGGGAACTGTCCGCCGCACAGGTGGTGCGGACGCTGCCGCGTTCGGCCGCCACCGAGATGCACCCGCCGCCGCAACAGGTTCTGGCCGGCAATCAACAACGGCAACAGCAACAGCAGAGCGGAGATCAGTGATGCTGGCCCGCAATGCCGAGGCGCTGTACTGGATCGGCCGCTACGTCGAACGGGCCGACGACACCGCCCGAATTCTGGACGTGACGGTGCACCAACTGCTGGAGGATTCCAGCGTCGACCCCGATCAGGCTTCCCGGGTGCTGTTGGAGGTGCTCGGTATCGCCCCGCCCAAGTCCCGACTGGACATGTGGGCGCTCACCGACCTGGTCGCATTCCACCGCGATCTTCCCGGGGGCTGTTCGATCGTGGACGCGGTCAGTGCCGCCCGCGAGAACGCCCGGTCGGCCCGCGAAGTCATCTCCGGTGACATGTGGGAATGCCTCAACACCAGCTATAACGCCCTGCCCGAACGCGAGCGGGCGGCGCGCCGGCTGGGTCCGCACGAATTCTTCACCTTCATCGAGGGCCGGGCGGCGATGTTCGCCGGCCTGGCGGACTCCACCCTCTCCCGCGATGACGGCTATCGCTTCCTCGTGCTCGGGCGGGCGCTGGAAAGGGTCGACATGACGGCGCGGTTGCTGCTGTCCCGGGTCGGCGACAGCGCATCCTCGCCGACCTGGGTCAGCGTGCTGCGCGCGGCCGGCGCCCACGACACCTACCTACGTACCCACCGTGGCGTCCTGGACGCCAACCGGGTGGTGGAATTCCTGTTGCTGGACCGGCAGTTTCCGCGGTCCGCCTTCTATTCGCTCAAACTCGCCGAGCACAGCCTTGACGAGTTGATGCGCGGCCTGAGCGACCGGACCGGAACCGGAGCCGAAGCCCGGCGGTTGCTCGGCCGGGCCCGCAGCGAACTGGAGTTCGTCCAGCCCGGAGCGGTGCTCGATTCGTTGGAGAATCGGCTGGCCGGGCTGCAGACCACCTGTCATGACGTCGGAGAAGCGTTGGCGCTGAGATACTTCCGCTTCTCGCCCTGGGTGGAATGGACCGATGCCGGGCAGGGCGGCGGGATTCTCGTCGCCGAGGGGATCAAGGACGGTGGTCACTGATGTGGCGGATGCGCGTCGTTCACGCCACCGGGTACGCATACAGGACGCCGGTCACCGCGTCCTATAACGAGGCACGGCTGACGCCCCGATCGGACTCCCGGCAGAACGTCATCGTCAACCGTGTCGAGACCGCGCCGGCGACCCGCTCCTTCCGCTACGTCGACTACTGGGGCACGGCGGTGACCACGTTCGATCTGCACGCCCCGCATATCGAGCTCGAGGTGACCTCGTCCTCGGTCGTTGAAACGGACAAGCCCGAAGCCCCGCGAAGGACCGCAAGCTGGGATGATCTGCGCTCCGCCGCGGTGCGGGACCGATATAACGAGGTCCTCGGCACCACTCGCTACACACCGGAGAGCAAGCGCACCGACCGGGTCGGCCGGCAGCTCGCCAAGGGCCGTGACCCGCGCGACGCCGTCCTGGCCACGGTGGATTGGGTCCGCAGCGAACTCACCTATGTTCCGGGAACCACGGGTGTCCACTCATCCGGGCTGGATGCGCTGCGGAAGGGCAAGGGCGTGTGCCAGGATTTTGCGCATCTCTCCCTGATCCTGTTGCGCTCCATGGGGATTCCCGCCCGCTACGTCTCGGGTTATCTGCATCCGCAGGAGGACGCGGGTATCGGCGAGGCGGTGGAGGGGGAGAGTCACGCCTGGATTCAGGCCTGGACCGGTGGCTGGTGGAACTACGACCCGACCAACCACACCGAGATCAACGAGCAGTACGTCAGCGTGGGCTTCGGGCGAAGCTATGCCGACGTGCCGCCGCTGAAAGGCGTCTACCTGGGTCAGGGTTCCAGTGATCTCGATGTGATCGTTGAGATGACCAGGCTGGCTTAAGGTTTCAGCCCACGGGCACGCGCAGCAGATCGTCGCCGAGCTCGATCCGGCCGTCGAATTCCTCTGCCGCCAGCGCCCGCCACTGTTCTTCCTGTCCGGGCATCAGCGGCGGCACATAGTGAGTCAGGACCAAGGTGCCGACTCCTGCGCGGGCGGCGGTGGCGGCGGCCTGCTGTACCGACGAGTGGTAGTCCAGGATGTCCCTGATCCGCTGGGCGGGCATCTGCTCGACGAGATCCTTGCGGATCGCGGTGTGCACCAGTACGTCGGCGCCACGGGTGAGATCGTCCAGGGTGGTGCACGGCACGGTATCCCCGGCCAGTACCGCTGATCGACCGGCGTGCTCGACCCGGAAGGCCAGCGTGGGCTCCACCGGTCGGTGGTCGGTGGGCGCGGCGGTGATCCGCACGCCCGCGGAATCCCAGACCTGGCCATCGGTGTATTCGTGCACCTGGATGCTGGGCGGTTCGGTGATATCGGCGTGGTGGCCGATGCGGTAGGAGATATCCGGGGCGAGGGCGGCCAGGGTGGCCTCCACCAGTTGCCTGGTGCCGGGCGGGCCGATGATGGGCAGCGGGTTCGGGCCGATCGTGGTGACCCACCGGGTGGTGATGACATCGGAGAGGTCGGTGATGTGGTCGCTGTGCAGGTGGGTCAGTAGCAGGGCGGTCACCCCGGCGGCACCCACACCGGCCGCCGCCGCCCGCATCAGGACACCGCGACCGCAGTCCACCAGGAAGATCTGATCGCCGGCGGTGACCAGGGTCGAGGGCCCGGCCCGGTTCGGGTCGACGATCGGACTTCCGGTGCCGAGCAGGGTGATGTCCATCCGCTTTGCATACCCGATATGGGGCCCCTTCCGCAGCAGGCCCGGTCGTCGTAGCCTGATGTGACATCCATCACAAGGCGGTGGTCATGCGTATCGCGGACATTCTGCGCAGCAAGGGATCGACGGTGGCGACGGTCACCGTAAGCACGACCGTGACCGGCCTGCTGGCCGAACTGGCGGAGCACAATATCGGCGCCATGGTGGTGATCGGCTACCCCGGCGAGCAGGAGCGCAGCGACGGCGGCGTGGTGGGCATCGTCTCCGAGCGCGATGTGGTGCGTCACCTACGCGAGCAGGGATCCGGCCTGCTGCGCCGGGAGGTCGGTCAGATCATGAGCCCGGTCGCGGTGACCTGCGGACCCGACGATCCGGTGGACGACCTGGCGGCCCTGATGACCAACAACCGGGTCCGTCATGTCCCGGTCCTGCACGACGGCCGGTTGGTCGGCATCGTCAGCATCGGCGACGTGGTGAAGATCCGGATGGAGGAGTTGCAGGCCGAGCGTCAGCAGTTGCAGGACTACATCACCCAGGGCGGGTAGTCAGCTCCAGGAGTACTCGGCGCGCAGCCGGGTGGCGACCACCTCGAAGGTGTGGCGGTCCACGATGGCGCCCTCCCGGCGAATGCTCTCCTCGGGGACGTCAAGCACCCGGTCCAGCCGCACCCAGCTCTGCCGGCCCTCGTAATCCCAGCTGCCGGCTCCGATGCCGACCCATCCCGCGTCGTGGGCGTGATGGGTCTGGCTGGACAGAATCAGGCCAAGCAGGGTCCGATTGTCGCGGCCAACCACTAGAACCGGGCGGTCCTTGCCGCGGGTCGGGTCGTCCTCGTAGACCACCCACGTCCAGACGATCTCGCCCGGGTCGGCGCGACCGTCGAGGTCAGGCGCGTAGACCACCCTGCGGGCCCGGTGGGCGGTCGGGGTGCTGTCCTTGGTGACCGGGCGCCCGGCGGTGATCGCCGCCGGGGGCTCGGAGGGTAGGGCGGTGGCCATCAGCACGTCGATACCGAGCCGGATGCCCTGGGCCAGACCGGCCTGGATGGTGCGTTGCACTCCGTTGGGGCTCTGCAGCTGCCGAATGAGCTTGGGAGCCTCGTTGAAGACCACGTGTTCCGCCAACCGCTGGAACGTCCTCCACTGCGACGCCATTCTCGACAGCATAGCGACGACTCGCCACGAGGTGCGCGTCGCGATTGTGCCCCGCCCGGCCCGGCTGGATACGCTTGTCGGGCCGGATGCCGTACCGCCCACCAGGAGATTCCCATCAGCAGTTTCGCCGATAAGACGTTCACTGCGCCGGCGCAGATCCGGAACTTCTGCATCATCGCCCACATTGACCATGGCAAGTCCACGCTGGCAGACCGGATGCTGCAGCTGACCGGTGTCGTCGCCGACCGGGATATGCGCGCCCAGTACCTGGACCGGATGGATATCGAGCGGGAGCGCGGGATCACCATCAAGGCCCAGAACGTCCGGCTTCCGTGGGTGGTGGAAGACGGGGTCGACGGTGTCGAGCCGGGCGACTACGTGCTGCACCTGATCGACACCCCCGGCCACGTGGACTTCACCTACGAGGTGTCGCGTGCGCTGGAGGCCTGCGAAGGTGCGGTGCTGCTCGTTGACGCCGCCCAAGGCATCGAGGCGCAGACCCTGGCCAACCTGTACCTGGCGCTGGACCGCGACCTGGCGATCATTCCGGTGCTCAACAAGATCGACCTGCCCGCCGCGGACCCGGACCGCTACGCCGCCGAACTGGCCCACATCATCGGCTGTGAACCCACCGATGTGCTGCGGGTGTCGGGAAAGACCGGCGAAGGGGTCCCGGCACTGATCGACGAGGTGGTCCGGCGGGTGCCGGCCCCCACCGGAGACGCCGACGCTCCGGCCCGGGCGATGATCTTCGACTCGGTCTATGACATCTATCGCGGCGTGGTCACCTACGTCCGGGTGGTGGACGGCAAGATCACCCCGCGCGAGAAGATCAAGATGATGTCCACCGGAGCCACCCACGAACTGCTCGAGGTCGGCATCGTCTCCCCGGAACCCAAGCCGACCGGCGGGCTCGGCGTCGGCGAGGTGGGCTACCTCATCACCGGGGTCAAGGACGTCCGCCAGTCCAAGGTCGGCGACACCGTCACCAGCGCCCGAAACGGCGCCACCGAGGCGCTGACCGGGTATCGGGAGCCCAAGCCGATGGTCTACTCCGGGTTGTACCCGGTCGACGGGTCGGACTACCCGAACCTGCGCGAGGCGCTGGACAAGCTGCAACTCAACGATGCCGCGCTGACCTACGAGCCGGAGACGTCGGTGGCTCTCGGCTTCGGGTTCCGCTGCGGCTTCCTGGGCCTGCTGCATATGGAGATCACCCGCGAACGCCTGGAGCGCGAATTCGACCTCGATTTGATCTCCACCTCGCCCAACGTCGTCTACCGGGTGATTCAGGAGGACGGGGCCGAGAAGATCGTGACCAACCCGTCGGACTGGCCGGACGGCAAGATGCGCGAAATCTACGAGCCGGTGGTCAAGTGCACGGTGATCTCACCCAGTGAATTCATCGGCACCATCATGGAACTGTGCCAGTCCCGGCGCGGTGAACTCGGCGGTATGGACTACCTCTCACCGGAGCGGGTCGAGCTGCGCTACACGATGCCGCTGGGCGAGATCATCTTCGACTTCTTCGACTCGTTGAAGTCACGCACCCGCGGCTACGCCAGCCTGGACTACGAGGAGGCCGGCGAACAGCAGGCGGCGCTGGTCAAGGTGGACATCCTGCTCCAGGGAGAGGCCGTCGACGCGTTCAGCGCCATCGTGCACAAGGACTCCGCCCAGGCCTACGGCAACAAGATGACCACCAAGCTCAAAGAGCTCATCCCGCGCCAGCAGTTCGAGGTGCCGATCCAGGCTGCGATCGGCTCGAAAATCATTGCCCGCGAGAACATCAGGGCGATCCGCAAGGATGTCCTGGCCAAGTGCTACGGCGGTGACATCACCCGTAAGCGGAAACTTCTGGAGAAGCAGAAGGAGGGCAAGAAGCGGATGAAGACCATTGGCCGGGTCGATGTTCCGCAGGAGGCCTTCGTCGCCGCGCTGTCCACCGACTCCGCCGGCGACAAACCGGGCGACAAGACGCGGAAGTAGGGGGCCATTACTCACGACTGTCGGGTCGTTCGGGGACGAATCACGCGGCTGCTCGGCGTCATCCTGAGCGCCGTCCTGCTAGGCGGTTGCGCGTCCGCGATCGACGGAACCCCGGCACGTCGGCAGGCCACCGGACTGCAGACCGTGCTGCCCACCCCCGAGCAGGTTAATCAAGCGGTGGGTAACCGGCTCGACCCCACCGGTCCGGCGGCGGTGGGGTCGATCGACCTGCTGCCCAACGGGATTCGGGACGGCAGCCAGGTGACACCGGCGGAATGCCTCGGTCCGGCCACCCCCCTGATGCAGGCGGTGTATCAGAACGGCGACGTGACCGGTGTGGCGTTGCGGGACTTCGCCCGATTCGGCGAGGGGCTGACGGTGTCCAGCGCCCACACCGGGGTGGTGCGCTTCGGCTCCGACGCAGAGGCGATGCGGATGTTCGAGGGTTTCGTGGCGCAGTGGCGGGCCTGCGAAGGCGTACCGGTGACGGTTGCCATCACTCCGACCGCCGCGCTGCGCTGGACGGTGACCGATGTCCGGGTCGACGGGACGGTGCTGTCCGCGACGATCCTCAGCGGGGAGACCGATCAGGAGCCGGCATTCCCCACCGAGCACGCCGTCGGTGTCGCTGCCGACTGCATCGTCGACGTCGACGTCGCCGTCACCGATGTGCTGGCTTCCCGCCGGGTGGCGGCCGGCCGGGCGGCCGACCTGGTCCGGCTGATGCTGGAGAACGTCGAGAGTCTGCGCTGAGCGGTCAGCCCGGCGCGTTGGCCGGTTGGAAGATGCCGCTGGCGTCGCCCTGCTCCTCGGCGCGGATCACATGCACCACGGCGTTGATCAGCGCCAGGTGGGTGAACGCCTGCGGGAAGTTTCCGAGATGGCGGCCGGTGCTGGGTTCGATCTCCTCGGCGTAGAGGTGCAACGGGCTGGCGAACGACAGCAGTTTCTCGCACAGATGCCGGGCCCGGCTCACCTCGCCGATCTCCACCAGGGCCGACACCAGCCAGAAGGAGCAGATCGTGAAGGAGCCCTCCTCCCCGGACAGACCGTCGTCGGTCTCGTGCACCCGGTAGCGCAGCACCAGGCCGTCCTCGGTGAGTTCGTCGGCGATGGCCAGCACGGTGGCGCGCACCCGCGGATCGTCGGACGGCAGGAACCGCAGCAGGGGGACCAGCAGCAGTGAGGCGTCCAGTGCGTCGTCGCCGTAGCGTTGGGTGAACACCCCGCGGGCATCCACTCCGTTGGCGAGCACATCGGCCTTGATCTCGTCGGCGATCGTCCGCCACTGCTGTGCGTAACTCTTGGAGCCCTGCAGTTCGGCCAGCCTGGCGCCGCGGTCCAACGCCACCCAGCACATCACCTTCGATGAGGTGAAGTGCTGTGGTTCGCCGCGCACCTCCCAGATTCCCCGGTCCGGTTCGCGCCAGTGCTTGATGGCCTCGTCGACCTGCTCTTTCAGTACCGGCCACAGCTGGTCGGAGATGTTCTCCCGGGACTTGCAGTGCAGATACACCGAGTCCAGCATGGTGCCCCAGATATCGTGCTGGCGCTGGTTGTAGGCCCCGTTTCCGATCCGCACCGGACGGGCCCCGTCATAGCCGGAGAGGTGGTCGAGTTCCTCCTCGACCAGTTCGCGCTCGCCACCGACGGCGTACATCACCTGCAGTGGCTGGCGCTCACCGTTGTTGGCGCCCGACACATCGGCGATGAACGAGAAGAAGTCGTCGGCCTCCCGGTCCAGGCCCAGGGTGTACAGACCCCACAACGCGAACGTGGAGTCCCGCACCCAGGCATAGCGATAATCCCAGTTGCGTTCGCCCTTTGGGGTTTCGGGCAGCGAGGTGGTGCTTGCCGCCAGCAGCGCGCCGGTCGGTGAATAGGTGAGACCCTTGAGCGTCAATGCGCTGCGCTGCAGATAGGACCGCCAGGGGTGGTCGGGAAAGTCGCCGATGTTGATCCATTGCCGCCAGGCCTCGCTGGTCTGCCACATCTTGTCGGCGGCCTGCTCGTAGGTCTGCGGTGACGGGTGTTTGGACCAGGACAGCGCGACGAAGACGTTGTCGCCCTCCTTGAGCCTGGTCCGGGCACGGGCCTCACGGCCCTCGATACCGATCCGCAGATTGGTGGTCAACCGCAGTGTCGGATGGGCGTCCGCGTCGGTTCTGGCCCGGGCGATCGCCTCTCCGTAGGCGTTGGCCGAGTACTCCCAGGCTGCGTTCACGCGTCCGTAGTTGAACGACGGTTCGCAGTTCATCACCAGCTCGACGGTGCCGCTGACACACCGCACCGTGCGCAGCAGGATGTGCTCGGCGTCCCAGTCCATCGGAGTGCGCCGGTGCGTCCTGGACCGGGCCTCCAGATCGTGCCACGGCCCCATCACCAGGGCGTCGCGCACGATGACCCAGCCGGTGGGGGTCTGCCAGGTGGTCTCCATGATCAGGCTGCCCGGTAGGTATCGCCGGGCCGCCGGGACCGACACCCCGTACGGGGCGAGTCGGAAGTGTCCGGCCCCGCGATCCAGGATTGACCCGAACACGCTGGGCGAGTCCGGTCGCGGCACGCACATCCACTCCACCGAACCGGCCGCCGAGACCAGGCAGGTGTTCTCACAGTCGGACAGGAAGGCGTAGTCGGCGATCGGCGGAAAGGGGCTGCGCTTGGGCCCGGTGGGCACATCCGGCTCCGGTCGGGCGACGGTCGGCGGCGTGCCCGGGGCGTCCCGGCCGTTACCGCCGGCGATGTCCTCAGCTGCGGGTTGAGCATGCAGAACCATCCCGCCATCATGGCGGTCGAGGCGTCCGGCGTCTACCGATCTGACCAGAAATCGCGGCGGCCTGCCCTGGGGAATAGGGTTATCGGGTGGCCGGATTCCTGAGTTGGTGGGACAGCGCCGAACTGTGGCTGTCCGGCCTGAGTTTCGTGGTTCAGACGCTGATCGTCATGCCGGTGGTGCTGGCACTGGCCTTCGGGATCGCCGTCACGATGGACTCCCTGCTGGGCAACGGTATCCGGGTCTTGCGCCGGCTGCGCGAAAGCCGGGAGGCCGGTCGTTGAGCGGCATGCCGCGGTCCCGCGTGACGCTGGCACTGGTTGCGTTGCTGATCCTGATCGTCGCGGTCTGGTTGCTCAACCGCTGAGGACGGTCGGCTCTGTTAGGCTGCGGGCCATGCGAACGGCGACCGGTCTGGGCAGCGCTTTCCTGGCGCGCACCGTCGTCGTCGACATCCGTTGTTGTCGCTGACAATTCCGCCCGTCGGATAACTGTCGGTGGCCACGGCGTTGCGCTGAACCCCTTGACGTGATCGTGACGGGCATGCCCCTGGCCTATCCCGTGACCGAAAAGAGGGTCTTGTGACGTTCACGATGAATTTCCGCCACCGGCGCGCTGCCGCGGCCCTGGCGGCTACCGCGATAGTGCTGGCCGGCTGCGGCGGGGGAGCCAGCGACGAGGTCGGCGGCGGCACCGGTGAGGATGCCGAAACCACCCTGACCCTGGTGGCCTACGCGGTGCCGGAACCCGGTTGGAGCGAGATCATCCCGGCCTTCGCCGCCACCCCGGCGGGCGAGGGGGTGGCGGTCACGGCCTCCTATGGATCCTCCGGCGACCAGTCCCGTTCGGTGGTGGACGGCAAGCCCGCTGACCTCGTGAACTTCTCGGTCGAACCCGACATCACCCGATTGGTCAAGGTCGGCAAGGTCTCCCCGGAGTGGAATGCCGACGTCACCAAGGGTGTGCCGTTCGGGTCGGTGGTCACCCTGGTGGTTCGAAAGGGTAACCCGAAGAACATCACGGACTGGGACGATCTGGTGGCACCCGGTATCGAGGTGGTGACGCCCAGTCCGCTGAGTTCCGGGTCGGCCAAATGGAACCTGTTGGCGCCCTACGCGGCGAAGAGTGCGGGCGGGCGCGACCAGCAGGCCGGATTGGACTACATCACCACCCTGGTCAACGACCACGTCAAGACCCGGCCCAGTTCGGGGCGGGAGGCCACCGACATCTTCCTGCAGGGCACCGGCGACGTTCTGATCAGCTACGAAAACGAAGCCATTCACATCGAACGGCAGGGCAAGAACGTCGAGCACGTCAACCCGCCCGACACGTTCAAGATCGACAATCCGGTCGCGGTGGTGAACACCAGCACCCACCTGGACAAGGCCAACGCGCTGAAGAACTTCCTCTACACACCACAGGGCCAGAAGATCTGGGCACAGGCGGGCTTCCGGCCCGTCGACCCCGCCGTGGCGGCGGAGTTCGCCAAAGACTTCCCGGTGCCGCAGAAGTTGTGGACCATCGCCGACCTCGGCGGGTGGAGCACGGTGGATCCGGCATTGTTCGACAAGGACACCGGGGCCATCACGACCCTGTACAAGAAGGCGACCGGATGACGGCAGTCGCCGGATCCGACATCCGGGCGACTGGGTCGGGTCGCCGTATCGGCAGCACGCCGGCACTGGCGGGGGCGGCCTCGATCTGGCTCAGCATCATCGTCCTGCTGCCACTGGCCGCCATCGTGTGGGAGTCCGGCAAGGGCGGGTGGGCGGCGTTCCTCGAGGCGATCACCTCGACGGCCGCCGTTGAGTCGTTCCGGGTGACGCTGACCGTCGCGATCGGAGTGACTGTCGTCAACGCGGTGTTCGGCCTGCTGGTCGCCTGGGTTCTGGTTCGCGATGACTTCGTCGGCAAACGGTTGGTCGATTCGGTGATCGACCTGCCGTTCGCCCTGCCGACCATCGTGGCGAGCCTGGTGATGCTGGCACTGTACGGGCCCAACAGCCCGGTGAACCTGCATCTGCAGCACACCAAGTGGGGCTTGGGCGTGGCACTGCTGTTCGTCACCCTGCCCTTCGTCGTACGCTCCGTGCAACCGGTACTGCTCGAACTCGACCGGGAGGTCGAGGAGGCGGCCGCGTCGCTGGGAGCAACCACCCCCGTCATCTTCGGCCGGGTGGTCCTGCCGGCCCTGTTGCCTGCGCTGCTGTCCGGAGCGGGTCTGGCGTTCTCCCGCGCCATCGGCGAATTCGGCTCCGTCGTGCTGATCGGCGGCGCGATACCCGGTGAGACCGAGGTGTCGTCGCAGTGGATCCGGACGCTGATCGAGAATGACGACCGCACCGGTGCCGCCGCGGTTTCCATTGTGCTGCTGGCAGTCTCGTTCCTGGTCTTGTTCATACTGCGGGCGGTGGGCGCCCGTGCGGCCCGTCGCGAAGAGCGTGCAGCATGATCCTCTCACCCGTCGGTCGGTACCTGAGCCGCTCTATCGCGCTGGGCTACGTGCTGGTGCTCATCGCCGTGCCGGTCGGGCTGATCCTGTGGCGGACATTCGCGCCCGGCTTCGGGGCCTTCGCAGCTTCGATCACCACCCCGGCAGCCATCTCGGCCCTTCAGCTGTCCCTGCTGGTGGTCGCGATCGTGGTGCCGCTCAACGTCATTTTCGGCGTTCCCACGGCATTGTTGTTGGCGCGCAAACGCTTTCGCGGCAAGAGCCTGCTGCAGGCGGCGATTGATCTGCCGTTCGCGGTATCGCCGGTGATAATCGGCGTGGCCTTGATCCTGCTGTGGGGCAGCGCCGGCATTCTCGGATCAGTCCAGAACGATCTTGGCGTGAAGATCATCTTCGGGCTGCCCGGCATCGTGCTGGCGAGCATCTTCGTCACCGTCCCGTTCGTCATCCGCGAGGTTGAACCGGTTCTGCATGAACTGGGAACCGATCAGGAGGAGGCCGCCGCGACATTGGGGGCCACCTGGTGGCAGACGTTCTGGCGGATCACCCTGCCGTCGATCCGGTGGGGGCTGACCTATGGGATCGTGCTGACCGTCGCCCGCACCCTGGGGGAGTACGGCGCGGTGCTGATGGTTTCGTCGAATCTGCCCGGTCAGTCCCAGACCCTGACGCTGCTGGTATCCGACCGCTACAGCCGCGGGGCGGAGTACGGAACCTATGCACTCTCGACGCTGCTGATGGCGGTCGCGGTGCTGGTGCTGGTGGCCCAGGTTGCCCTCGAGAAACGGCGGGCCGGCTGATGAGGAGAACTCTATGACCAACGCCATCGTCGTCAGCGGTGCCAACAAACGCTACGGCGATTTCATCGCGCTGGACAATGTCGACTTCGTTGTTCCGGCGGGTTCGCTGACAGCGCTGCTCGGACCGAGCGGTTCGGGCAAGTCGACCTTGCTGCGGGCGATCGCCGGTCTGGATCAGCCGGACACCGGCACGGTGGTGATCAACGGTCGCGATGTGACCGGTGTCCCCCCGCAGCGCCGCGGGATCGGCTTCGTGTTCCAGCACTACGCGGCCTTCAAACACCTCACGGTGCGGGACAACGTGGCCTTCGGCCTCACGATCCGCAAGCTGCCCAAGGCCGAGATCAACGCCAAGGTCGACAACCTGCTCGAAGTGGTGGGCCTGGCCGGATTCCACACCCGCTACCCCAGTCAGCTTTCCGGCGGCCAGCGCCAGCGGATGGCACTGGCCCGCGCCCTGGCGGTAGATCCGGAGGTGCTCCTGCTCGACGAGCCGTTCGGCGCGTTGGATGCCAAGGTGCGGGAAGACCTCCGGGCCTGGTTGCGCAGGCTGCACGATGAAGTGCACGTGACGACGGTTCTGGTGACCCACGACCAGTCCGAGGCACTCGACGTCGCCGACCGCATCGCGGTGCTCAACAAGGGCCGTGTCGAACAGGTCGGCACGCCTAGTGAGGTCTACGACAGTCCGGCCAACCCGTTCGTGATGTCCTTTCTGGGCACAGTGTCCTCGCTGAACGGAATCCTGGTGCGGCCGCACGATATCCGGGTGGGGCGCACCCCGGAGATGGCGATCGCTGCGGGCGACGGCACGGCCGAGCACACCGGCGTGATTCGGGCCACCATCGACCGGGTGGTCTACCTCGGATTCGAGGTCCGGGTCGAGTTGACCAGCGCTACCACCGGGGCCCCGTTCATCGCCCAGATCACCCGCGGCGATGCCGAGGCGCTCGGTATCGCCGATGGCGACACTGTGTATGTTCGGGCTACAAGAATTCCGCCGATCGCCGGCGTCGAGCAGCATTCTCCAGTCGAGCAGCATTCCCCATTGGAAGGAAGCCCATGACCCCATCCACCCGCCGCCTTGCGGCACTGGTAGGCGCGGCCGCCGTCGTCGTTGCCGCTAGCGGATGCAGCGCAACGACCACCGGTACCCCTACCCAGGCTGAGACCATGACCTCAACGGTCGCACCAGAGACGACGATTACCGGAGAAGAGGGCACTGTGAACGGAGGCAACGGCGGCCAGGGCGGCGCGGGCGGCAAGGGCGGCCAAGGCGGTGCGGGCGGCAAGGGCGGCCAGGGCGGCCAGGGTGGCCAGGGTGGCAAGGGTGGACAGGGTGGCCAGGGCGGAGTGAACGGGGCTGACGGGGCTGATGGCGCGGACGGGGCTGATGGCGCCGACGGTTGATCACTGACTGAACCGCCCTAGAAGGGTGGCGGGTCGGCTGCTTCGTTGGCGGCGGTCAGCATGTGCTGTTGGCGTGCGCGTTCGGCATTGATTTGGGCTCTGGCGTGGCGTTCGCGGGTGATGCGGGTTTGGCGGTCGTGTTCGCGGGTTCGTTCGCGGGTGGGTGCGGCCCGTCCGCGGTTCGGGTGGGATGCAACGGTGTCGCTGGTCAGGTGTGGGGTGCCAGTCGGGGTGGCCAGTGCCGGGAACAGCTGTGCGCCGGCGGGTTCGGTGCGGTAGTGGTGTCCGGTGGGTGCGCTCAGTGTGATGGTGCCGTCGGGGTCTTGGTGGTCGGTCCAGCCGCCCGGTCCGGTGTAGAACGTTTTCACGAGATGATGCGCTCGGCAGTACAGCTTGCAGTTCGACGGGTGGGTCGGGCCCTGCGGGTACGGCACGGTGTGGTCGGTGTCGCAGACTCGGGCGTCGCATCCGGGCCATCGGCAGCTCAGATCGCGCCACCGGATGAACTGGGCCAGAGCCACAGATGGGCGGTAGCCGGTTTCCGGGCCCTCGGGCAGGCTCAACGGCCTGATCAGGGCCGTCGGGGCCAGCGCCCGGACCGATTCGGCGGGCTGGACACCGAACCCGGGCAGATACCCCGGGCCGGCAGCGTCGGCCTCGAGGGTGGCGCGCTCGGCGAGGAGATGGATCACCACCGGTGCCGCACCCCCGGCGCCGGTGGCCGGGCAGTCCGGTTGCGCGCAGGTGCACATCAGCCGGTCAGCCCCGGCGGCCAGCGCCCCGACCGCGTCGCTCCGGCGCTGGGCCGGCGTGCGGGGATCACCTTTGCACACCGTGGCGGCCAGGGCATCGAGTCGAGCGTCGAACGCCGCGGCGTCGGCGGCATGGATATTGGCCCAGATCCCCGCCATCCCCGGGACCGTAGGGGCCACCTCGACGTACCGGCTCTGTTCGATATCGGGCGGAACCCGCACACCGTCGGGATCGAACCGGGCGATCCAGGAATCGATCCGGTCGGCCAGTTTCGGCCCCGACAACGTCATCCACTTCGGTGCCAACCGGGCCAGGGCGGCATCGACCTCGCCGATCGCCGCGTCGGTGACATTCGAGGTTCGGTTGATGATCGTCGAGACCATCCGGAAGTCGATCGCCCCGGCTGCGAACACTCCGGCCAGCCCGGGTAGCCGGTCGCGTAACTCGATGCCGTAGCGGATCTGGGTGCCGGCCCGGCCACGGCTGATGTGCTGGGCCGCGGACACCTCGGCGGCCACCGCCTCGAACGGATCGGCACACCACAGCTCACGCTCGGCCCACTGCACGGCCCGCCGGGCATACAACTCACCTACTGCGCTCAACCGCCGCGCGATCGCCGCCGACTCTGCCCGTGCGGCCGCACCGATTGCCTCTACCAACCCGCCATCACTGATTTTATCGAACATACGTTCGATAGTATGCCCGACCAGTGACAGGTATGGGTGTCACGCCCCGGGTCACTATGACACGCCGCCGAAATGGCCGCGTATCAGTTCGACTAGGCCGCTTGCCGCGCGGCTACCGCCTGGTCGAAACGGTCGAGCACCGTCGAGGCGACGAGGAGGTGGGCGCCGAGGGGTTCGGCCATCACAGCGCCGGTGGCCGCCACGTGTGCGGCCACCCGGTCGGTGATCCGTCCGGGTGCGATGAACCAGGGCGCCACCACGATCCGGCGGGCGCCGGCCGCGCGCAACTGCTCGATACCGTCGGCCACCGAGGGCTGCGGGCCGGTGGCGTAAGCCACCGCGACCCGCGCCCACCGATCGGACAGGGCATCGGCCAGCGAGGCGGTGCGGGCGTTCGCGGCGGCATGCGAGGAGCCGACCGCGACCACGAGAAGGCCTGCCTCGGTGTGGTCGGGGTCGGCTTCAGCCACCCGTTGCCGTAAGACGTCAACGAGCCGCGGGTCTTCGCCCAGGGTGTCGGCCTGCAGTGCATCGGCTCCTGACTCGGCGACGATCGCCGGGATGTCGACCCGGGCGTGATAGGCGCTGGCCAGCAGCAGCGGAGTGACCACGGCCGGACCGCGAAGCCGGGCCAGCACGTCGCCAAGGTTCGGGGTGCTCTTCTCGCAGAAGGCCACCTGCACATCCAATCCAGGCCGCTGTCTGCGGATCAGATCGGCCACCGCGTGCGTGGTGGCCGAGGACCGTGGATCGACACTGCCGTGCGCGGTGAGTATCAGGGCCGGATGGACGACGGTCATGAGGCGTGCAACCCGCACTCGGTCTTGACCTTGCCCTGCCACCGCCCGCTGCGTGGGTCGGCACCTTCGGTCGGCTTCGCCGTGCACGGTGCGCAGCCGATCGACGGATAGCCCTCCTCGACAAGGGGATTGACCAGCACGCCGTTGGTATCGATGTAGGCCTGCATATCCTCGTCGGTCCAGGCGGCCAACGGGTTGACCTTCACCAGCTTGAACGCCTCATCGAAACTGATCAACGGGGCGTTGGCCCGGGTGGGCGATTCGGCTCGCCGGATCCCGGTGACCCAGGCCGCGTAGTTGCCCAGTGCGCGACGCAGTGGCACCACCTTGCGCAGCCGGCAGCATTCGTTCGGCTCACGGGCGAACAGATCCTTGCCCAGCAGTCGGTCCTGTTCTGCCACAGTGTGTTCTGGTGTCACGTTGAGCACGGTGATGTCATAGACCGACGCCAGCGCGTCGCGGGTTCCGATGGTTTCGGCAAAGTGGTAGCCGGTGTCCAGGAACAGCACCTCGATGCCGGGGCGGGTCCTCGCGGCCAGGTCCACCAGGACGCCGTCCTGCATATTCGATGCCACCACGTAATGGCCGCCGAAGTGCCGGTCGGTCCATGCCAGGAGCTCCTCGGCACCCGCGCCGTCGAGTTCGGCGGCACCCCGTTCGGCCAGTTCACGCAATCGGTCCTCAGTGAACTCCTGGTTCTCGACGCTCATCGCAGGCTGTTGGCTCTTCGCGCGAGCGCTCATCGCAGGCTGTTGGCTCTTCGCGCGAGCGCTCATCGCAGGCT
>Ga0209986_10000569_pt1 | contig 35695 bp, 33 predicted proteins | sample BlataG_FD_183168 | JGI IMG/M metagenome (GOLD analysis project Ga0209986, IMG submission 183168) | Deep subsurface microbial communities from Black Sea to uncover new lineages of life (NeLLi) - Black_00105 metaG (SPAdes) (version 2) | ecosystem: Environmental > Aquatic > Marine > Oceanic >... | reverse complement strand
AGCAAGATCACCAGCTCCTATCAAAATGGAGACCTCCCGCCCGCTGTAGCCCAGCTTCCGGCGGGGCAGCCTTCCCACTTTGCGTGCGGCTTCTTCTATTGTAACCGCGCTGTCTGTCAACTGCTTGTCAGTCAGTCTCCCTGTCAGCCCAGCGATAACCGTAGCTGATGACATTTTAAGGAATTCACGTCTTTTGATTAAGCGTTTATCGCTCATAACTTATATCCCTTCCAATCTTGATTTTTGAACAACCTTATAAGCTTTCCCTATGTCATAAATTTCTCCCTCAGATGACATGCGGAAAGCTTTACTTGGATTCCTCGACTAATTTACACAGCAAATATTTTTCTGTCAAGGAATATCAATTATTTGCTTAAAACCCCAGTAGATTATTATTAAACCGCCTGGGGATTCTATTAAGGCCCACTCGAAAATTTTTTTCACCCTTTTGTATCATCAAGCGATCCCTTCTAAAAACCTTGCTGTTTTGAGACAACGTTTGTTGACAGGGCATCGGGGATTTGTCTACTTCCTTTGACATGGTGAAGCAGATAGTATCGTTCATGGTTTCTTCCTTCCAGGGGAAATCTGGCTCTCAGGGTATCCAGCAGCCTTCTGGCTCGCATCGCTTTTCAGGAAGTTTTGATGGCCGCCGAGGCCAGCGAAAAACATTTTTCATGATCCTCTCTTTGCCCGGTAGGATAGGTCTGGGTGATTTATAGCTCTTTTGGCGCCTCGTGCGGCTTCAGGGACACATCACGCGCTCTCAAGCCCTCCTTGACATCTTTTTGAGCCGTGACTTATAATTTCTTACGATGAATGGATGGAAAATCGAGGCAAAGACTCTTAATCGGACATCGCTCGCGAAAAGGAATTTCTTATCCCTCAGGAAATAATCAGTGATATAATTTCATAAATACCAAAGGCTATAATACCAGGCGTATTAATATATATTTCGATTCCTCCAAGCATCAACAAGATTAAAATAAATCTTAATCCAGCTGAGGCAAGTGATGCAAGACTGATTACTATCACTCCAATCGGCTTCTTAGATGGGATTGTAGGAGGGAGGCTTATCATTTTATTGATGTGATTTTTATAGACTCGAGTAATACTCTCTTTGCTTGAGAAATAGACAATGAAGAAAATTAAGCAGCCAAAAAAGACTAGATTCCACCACTTCAAAAAAGAAATGAAAGTAAAGCCTATTGGAATATGATAACTGGTATCAAATGTTATATGGATTTTTCTTACGAATTTTTCATCAAACAATTGGCTGAATAACATGAAGGCGTAATGAGAGGCAATAAAAATTTGAATAGATGTGAAAATTTGAATAGGCAGGAATTGAGATCCGAGATAGAACAAAATAGAGGCGAAAATAAAAGTAGTCAGGAACTGGAATACTAATATCAGTAAAAAAATGACATGCCTGCTGCAGCAAGACTAAGAACCAAAAAAATGTTTTGTTCCATACCTGCCTCACTATGAGCTTAATAAACATGAAGTTACAAAGAAAGAATGAAAGAATTAATATCCTGAAATCGGGCACTATTATATAAAATTATTAATCATATTTGTATCCCTAATATTAGGCTTCAGTCCTTGCCAATAGGAGTTGATTCATATTACACTAGGAAACAGATTTGTTAGTTTAAGAAATCAGCAAAAGAATAATTAAACTTATTATTTGATTTTCAAATGGGTGATTTATTTGGCCGTTCTAAAGGAGGAACAAATAAAATAGAAAATTTTCTACAAGGTGCACATATTGTTTCGAATGGTGAAATTAATATAAATCGGTACTTATGGGAAGAGACTGTTGAACTTTTTACTCAGGATGAAATTATCTCATATTTAGATAGAATCATCGATAAATATGGAATTCCATTTCCTTTTAAAAAGATAAGCAAGTCAGAGGCAAGAAGAGATTTTAAAGCACTTGAGTTGTTTGATGTAAATTACCTAACATCAATCAATAAATGGAATTGCCAACGGACAAATATGAAACCTCTACTTTATAAGAAAAGCTCAATTTTCGTAAAGCAGTCAAATGTAGGATTAACTTCAAGTGATTATTTTCATCATATTGAACGAGCAAAAGTGGGGCATGAAAGATATAAGAGCCCTTATGAGGCATGGCATTCTAAGGGAAAAAGGTATTTCTTAAAGGCTCTATTTGTACAAAAAAGAGTAAATTCTTCAACTCTTAGACAAAGTCTGCAAATAAAACAATTTTGGGCAAGCCAATTTCGACCCAGTTCTGCGAAATGGATATATGAAATGTTTGGGGCTGAGGACATTCTTGATTTTTCCATGGGTTGGGGAGATAGACTTGCGGCATTTCATTCATCTTCATCTACAAAGTCATATATTGGAGTTGATCCAAATTCTATCTTACACAAGAAATATAAAGCACAGGACAAGTTATATAACACCGGCAAGAAAACAAAGTTTATTTGCCTCCCTTCAGAAGAGGTTGATTATTCTAAAATTTCAGTCGATTTCGTGTTTACCTCACCCCCGTATTTCAATCAAGAAAGGTACAGCACTGAACCTACGCAGAGTTGGATTAGATATGGAAATTATTTAAATGATTGGCTAAAAAAGTTTTTATTTCCTACTTTAGAGGGATGTTGGAGCTGCCTAAGAGAAGGAGGGAGGATTCTTATAAACATTTCCGATTTTTATAATAGAAAAGGACATCTTCAGGTATGCCGGCCGATGTTGGAGTTTATGGAAAAATTAGGTGCAAATTATGAAGGAGTAATTGGTTATCGTATGACAAAACGTGTAGCTTCTTCAAATTGGCATGGTAATGATAATGTTGTGTATTGTGAACCGATTTGGATATGGGTAAAAGGAAATGCACCTGATCCGAAATTGAAAGATTGTTGTAATATTTTATTTAATAACGTGCCTGAGGAGTATGAGATGGTCTAAGCTAAGGTCATCTCGCCAAGAAAATTGTTATGCAATCTGATAGATTCCGACCCGTTACAATTAATTGTGCTCCGATTTTTAAGCCTTTTTATAAATCTGCTGCCGAAAGATGGAAATATCCGTTCTTCCTATGGAGCCTTTTATATCAATCAGGAGAAAAATATTATTTTTGGAAAATTGAAAAGGATTGTCTCTTATTACTAAAAAAACGGGTTTTTGGAAATTATGTCCTCAATTTTATATGCCCTCCAATCCATATGTTGAAAGATACTAGTATTGAAAATGAAATTATTAATAAATATTTAAAATTTGGTGTTTCTATAGATATTTGGGAATCTATGAAAACCACATACATTTCCCCATTCGGACTAAGGAAAGTTAAATTTTCAAACGGTGGGTTGGAACCTTTATTCGAAACAAAAGATCGAATCCATCCAGTTAATTTGAAAGGGAGAGATAAAAAAGGATTTCGCAAACTCTTGAATAAGTACAAATATCTCATTCAGGAAGGTAGTATTCAAATGAGCTGGTATAAAAATATTGATGTGATTGAAAAAGAGTGTTTGACTGTCGTTCAATCATGGGTGATAGGAAGAAAGAGCAAATTTTTGACTAAAGATAGGTCAGAATGGATTCAGAATGCAAAAAAGCTTTGTTTTCCATTGAGTATTATTGTACACAGGGATGAAAAAGGAAAAATGATACATTTTGACTTAATCACGGAATATGCAAAAGGGATTTTCATTTGTGAGTTGGATTATAAAGATTATTCCTCTCCCGCTATAAAAAATATGAATATGTCAGCAATTTCCGATTATTTGCAAATACAAAAACATCTGGATTCTGGCATTAATGTTTTGGTTTTAGGTACGGCTGTCCAAAAGAAAACTTTAATAGCTAAAACAATACATAATCCATTTTTGGTTCAGAAATACAGGATAAAACCTCCATTTTTGACAACAAAAGAACAATACAACAAGTTGACAGAGAAATTGACCGATTCGTAGGGGACAGAATCTATGACCAGAAGGCGGTATACGAGGCTGTGGACCATCATTCACCAGGAGCCGAGGTTATCGTGCCGCCGAGAAAAGACGCGGTGTTGTCCAACAATTCCATCAGTGCTTCCTCTCATCGAGACCGTCATATTGCGGAGATCCGGAGCAAGGGACGCTCCGAGTGGAAACGCCAGTCTGGATACTATTTGCAGAGTCACGCGGAAAACGCATTCTATCATTACAAGAGAATCATTGGGAGACGGCTGAGAGCTAAGAATGACGATGCTCAGAAACAGGAAGCTGCGATTGGTTGTGCTATCCTGAATCGGATGCGCAAAATGTGTAGGCCTTTGTCGTATGCGGTTGGATAGAATTGCTTGACAGAGGAGAAATGTGCCCATGTTTTCGATTCATGCAACAAAGCCATAGGATGAAGGAAAAATCAACTTTTCTTTTATCTTTCGCTTTAAGCAACTTTAACAAAGCGGATTTAAGAAAATCCTGTGACAATTTGGTGAGACGGAAAGTCTACATTTCCACTGGATTGACTTGAGATTTTTGTCTATGTTATAAAAAACAAGAAGGGTGGTTTATATTAATATTCAATAGACACAGCTTGTCTATCTTGTCTCTTTGGCTGAGTCATGGTGTCACCGGTCTCGAGGGCACTGTTTTTTCTTGCCAATTATCAAGAAAAAGTGTAAATAGTTATAAAAGACGGAGGAGACCATAAGAATGACTATCAACAAAAAAATAAGGATTGGCTTTATTGGATTTGTTGTTTTTCTTTTTTTAGTGAGTTTTGCTTTTGGAGAAAAGGGGCCAAGAATAAAATTTGCAGAAAAATCACATAACTTTGGCAAGATTAAACAAGGGAAGATTTTAACTCATATCTTTGTTTTTAAAAACGAGGGAGACGTTCCTCTTAATATTAATAAAGTCTCCAGCTCATGTGGCTGTGCTGCTGTTCTTGTCTCCAAGAAAAAAGTAGACCCTGGAGAAAAAGGTGAGCTAAAAGTAACCTTTAATACTCGTGGCTATGCAGGGAAAGTGACAAAATATATTTATGTTGAATCTAATGATTCCGTGCAGAAAAAAAAGCAGCTTGATATTACTGCTGAGATTGATGTTCCTCCTCAACCAAAAATTTCACTCAGTCAATATAGTTCTGATGTGGGACTGGTTCTGGAAGGAGAGCAAATTAAAGACAAAATAAGGATTATTAACAAAGGCGAGTTAGAGTTAAAGGTTAATTGTTCAAAAAAAGGCGTAACATTTTTTTTGAAAGGAAAGGAAATTTCTTTTCCTTTAAAAATTCCCAAGGGAAAGAGTGTAGAGGTCGAGGTAAATATTTCTCCTCGAAAAAGAAAAGGGCCGATACGGGAATATGTCCTCATTAATTCAAATGATCCCAATCGACGCGCCCTGTCCTTTTTTTTCAGTGGATACATTATTACCAAAGAACAATTAAAAGAACTTTTTGCCAAGTATAGAGATAAATTAAATTAATTTCAGGCTCGTATTTTTTTAAAATGAGGCAAGATTGATACTTTTCAGCAACTTATTAATCGCTATCGCCAAGATTCTTCATATCATTTTGATGATTTATATGTGGATAATTATAATTCGAGCAGTTCTCTCCTGGGTGAATGTTCCTTCTTTGTACCCTATTGTGGTCATTATGCATCATTTGACAGAACCTGTTCTTCGCCCTCTCAGAAGAATTATACCCCCTTATAAATTAGGGGGGATTGATATAACGCCTATGATTGCCATCCTGATAATATTATTTGTAGATTCTTTCCTAGTAAAATCTCTGGCTCTCTATGCTCAACAATTGCTGAGAGAATCCATGTCGTTTTATTAATTAGTTTTTTTGAGTCTATAGAGTGCAGTGTCTTTCTTGAATAAAATTAATTTCAATTTTACTTTAAGAAGCTTTTGGAGGAGGGTTTTCTATATTTGATATTTATTCCTGTTTATTTAATTTAGATGACGATGATTATTTGAGGATATGACAGTTAAGAAACGATTAAGAGAAATAGAGAAAGGTTCTGTCTTTACCAATATTTATGTGACTGTAAGAGTTCATCCCCGGGCAAGGAAGCAGGAAGTTGAGGAAATCAACTCTGGAGAGCTGAGACTCAGAGTTAAATCTCTTCCTTCCAAGGGTGAAGCCAATAAAGAAGTTGTTGAAGTATTAGCTTCTTATTTTAGGCTTCCTGTTTCTCGTATAAAGATTATCCGGGGGCAAAGGGCGCGCTTAAAATTAGTTTCCCTCGAAGTTGAAAAGAACGATCTTTTGAGATTTGATTATAAAAAGTATATAAAATAAGGGAAAGGTTAAGGATGGAGCTTTACAATTTAGTGAGTTTTTCAGGAATTTTTATTCTGGCAGGATTTGCCTGGCTTTGTTCAGCCAACCGCAAGGTTATCAATTGGAGAGTTATCCTCTGGGGAATTGCCTTGCAGTTCCTCTTTGCCTTTTTCATTTTTGTGGTTCCAGTAGGAGCAAAATTTTTTCTTCTGGTGAATAAAATCGTGGTGGCTGTTCTTGAAAGCGCAACAGCAGGGACAAAATTTCTCTTTGGCCGGCTGGCCCTTCCACCTGGAACAACCAACGAAGCGGGAGAAACCTCCTTGGGCTTTTTTTTGGCTTTCCAGGCTCTCCCTACCCTCATCTTTTTTGCTTCTTTGATAGGAGCCCTTTATTATCTGAGAATTATGCCCCTCCTCATCCGGGCTTTTTCTTATGTGTTTACAAAGCTGATGCGAATTAGCGGGGCAGAATCCCTTTGTGCTTCAAGCAACATTTTTGTCGGTGTTGAATCTGCTCTTGTTATCCAGCCCCACCTTAAAAATATGACCCGTTCTGAACTGGTTACAATCCTTTCAGCCGGAATGGGAACCATTGCTTCTACAGTCCTTGCCCTTTACGTGTTTTTTCTTCAGGGTGAGCTGCCGACTATAGCTGGCCACCTTGTTTCGGCGTCCATTCTTTCAGCGCCTGCAGCCGTGGTTATGGCCAAGATTATTATGCCTGAAACGGAAAAACCTAAAACCCTGGGAGTAGATGTCAAACCCCATTATGAACGCGAAGACAATCTGATCATGGCTATTATTAACGGTGCTTACAGTGGTCTTCGTCTTTTGGGGGGTATTGTGGCTCTCCTTATTGCCTTCCTGGGTTTTATGGCTCTTGTCAATCTTATCTTAGGCCAGCTTGGAATTCCCCTGGGTAAATTACTTGGATTGAATCTTGATTTATCTTTAGAGAAACTTCTTGGCTATATTTTTTATCCCTTCACTGTTATTTTGGGCATTCCGCCTGCTGATGCTTTTAAGACTGCTCAAATTATTGGAGAAAGAACAATAGTAACAGAACTTGTGTCCTATCAACATCTCTCCCAACTTATGGCCAACGGCGAGCTTCTTCATCCTCGCTCAGCTATCATTGCCTCTTATGCCCTTTGCGGTTTTGCTCATATAGCTTCCTTGGCCATTTTTGTGGGAGGAATAGGGGCTTTGGTTCCAAGTAGATTAAAAGATCTTTCTCGATTGGGTTTTAGGGCTTTGCTGGCAGCTACCCTTGCCTGTCTTATGACTGGAGCTGTAGCTGGCGTTTTCTATACCCAGAGTTCAATTTTAATGGGAAGGTAAATTTTGGATTTTCTCAAGCTCCAGGTATGATAAATAGTATTCCTTGTCTTTTTCTTTTTTCCTGTTAAAATATTTGTGAAATTCTGGAGTTGAAGTTTACAAGAGGAGAAAGAGATGCCTGATTTTATGAAAAGGATACTTTGGGCGACAGATTTCTCAGATGAGGCGCAAGAGGCCCTACTTTATGCTAGTAATTTTACCAGGGTCTTCAAATCAAAACTTACTGCCTTGCATGTTGTCCCAGATTTTTCTCCGGCCCTTTACAACACTTCTTTTGCTATCAGAGGAGAACTTGCTAAGAGAGTAAATTTACTGAAAAAAGAGGCAAAAAAGAAGCTGGAGAACATCAAAAAAACTAAAGGCATTTCCTATAAAACGATAGTAAAAGAAGGCTCCACTTCGAAAAAGGTTTTTGAGACTGCCCAGGAAGAGAAAACTGATTTAATTGTCATCGGGAAAAGAGGATTATCCGCTGTAGAGAAGCTTTTCATAGGGAGTGTTGCCAATCAAGTCTTGAGGAATTCTTTGGTGCCAGTTTTGATTACAAAAAGAGGAAAACAGAAGATTGAAATTAAAAAGATTCTTGTTCCTACAGATTTTTCTCCCCAGGAAGAGGTAGAGAGAGATTATGCCTGGAAATTAGCTAAAGGATTTGATGCTGACCTAACCCTTCTTAATGTTCTTGAGCTTCACGACTATGAATTTTCGCCACAGGTTCTGGATGAAATGTTTGATGCTGTATTACGCAGACTCCGGAAGAGAAAGAAAATAGAAAAAGAAGATATTAAGGTTAAAGAAGAAGTCTGCCGGGCTATTAATGCCTCCCTTGGGATTGTTGATTTTGCCGAGACACATAAATTCGATTTAATCGTCATGTCCACTTATGTCCGGAGCAAGCTGGAGCGATTCTTTCTTGGCAGTACCACTGAAAAAGTTATTTCATACACCCATATTCCTGTTTTGGCAATTCCACCCAAGGGAGACAAAGATTAAAGTTGGAAGACAACCGGACGTATTGGGTTGCTTTTAACCTTGTTTTAGCCAGTAATTTAAAAGTAGCTAAAAAAATATTTGAGCATTTTCCCTCTTTGAGAGCAATTTTTAAGGCGGGAATAAAAGAATTAGTCGCTTTAGGTTTAGAAAAAGATCAGGCTGAGAGAATCACTTCTCAAAAAAACCTCGATCAGGCAGCCAAAGAAATTGAAAAAATAGAAAGAAAGAAATACTATATACTTACTCTGGAGGATAAAGAGTATCCAAGCTATCTGAGAGAAATTTTTGATCCTCCCTTCGTTCTTTATTGTGCAGGAAAAATTGATTCTTTAGAGGGACCGGCTGTTTCTGTAGTTGGGGCGCGCAATCCAAGTCCTTACGGAAGGGCAGTGGCAGAAAAGCTGGCTGAGGATTTGGCTTTTCGAGGGGTAGTTATTGTCAGTGGTTTGGCTCGAGGGATTGACTCTATGGCTCATTGGGGAGCTTTGAAAGGAGGAAGGACTATAGCTGTGCTAGGATCCGGATTAGAAAATATATACCCCAGAGAAAATTATTCACTTTTTGAAAAAGTGATAGAGAGAGGGGCTGTGATATCCGAGTTTCCTCTTAAGACTCCTCCTTTGGGTTTTCACTTCCCCATCAGGAACAGGATTATCAGCGGTCTCTCAATGGCAACTGTAGTGATTGAGGCAGCTAAAAAGAGCGGCTCTCTGATTTCAGCCCGCTTAGCTCTGGAGCAAAACAGGGAAGTTATGGCCGTGCCTGGAAACGTGACATCTGATCTCAGCTATGGAACTAACTGGTTGATAAAAACTGGCGCCAAGCTGGTTGATAATTGGGAAGATGTAGCTGAGGAACTTCCTTCTCCCTTAAAAGAAAAAATCCTTTCTCAAAAAAAAGAAAAAAAGAGTCGGCCCTCGATGAAACCAGGGGAGAAAAAAATCTTTGAATGTCTCCAGAAAGACTCTCTTACCCATATTGATGAACTCGTTGAGAAGACGGAATTTTCAGTTTCTGAGGTGTTATTCCTTCTTCTAAATCTGGAACTGGATGGGTTAATTTCACAAAGCCCGGGTAAATATTTTCAGAGGAGAATGTAAATGCCGAAACTTCTTGTTATTGTTGAGTCTCCAGCCAAGGCTAAAACAGTTAATCGCTATTTGGGGTCAGGTTTTCTGGTCAAAGCCTCGATGGGTCACATAAGAGATTTGCCAAAAGAGAAGTTAGGAGTTGATATAGAGAAGAATTTTGAACCTCATTATATAATAATTCCAGAGAGAAAAAAATTAGCGGCTGAACTTCAAAAAAAGGCCAAAGAATGTGAATCTGTCATCCTTGCTGCTGATCCAGATAGAGAAGGAGAGGCTATATGCTGGCATCTGAGTTATATCTTAAAGGATGCTAATAAGAAGATTTATCGAGTCATATTTCATGAAATTACAAAGAAGGCCGTGGAAGAAGCCTTTAACAATTTAGGGCAGCTTGATCAGGATAAAATAAATGCCCAGCAGACAAGAAGAATTCTCGATAGATTAGTTGGATACTTGATTAGCCCCTTGCTCTGGAAAAAGATAGGAAAGGGATTGAGTGCTGGACGGGTTCAGTCTGTTGCCCTACGATTAATCTGCCAGCGGGAAAAAGAAATCAGAGATTTTGTTCCTGAAGAATATTGGTCAATAATAGCCAATCTGAGGGCATCTAATCCCCCTCCTTTTAAAGCAACCTTGGTAAAAATTGATGGTAAGAAAGAGAAAATTAAAGATAGTCAAAGAGCAGCAGAAATAATTACTGAAATAAAACAAGCTTCCTATGTTGTCCAGGGGGTTAAGATTGAGGAAAAAAAGAAAAATCCCTCTCCTCCCTATATCACCAGTACTATTCAGCAGGATAGCTTCCGTCTCCTCCGCTTCCCTGTAAGAAAAACAATGGCCATTGCCCAAAGGCTATATGAAGGGCTTAACATTGGGGACAGAGGTCTGGTAGGATTGATTACTTATATGAGGACGGATTCTGTACGTGTTTCTAACCTGGCCCTTTCATTAGCCCGGCAATACATCGAAAAAAATTATTCTCCTGAATATCTTTCTCCAGAACCTCGCCTTTTCAAGAATAAGAGAAAAGCTCAAGATGCTCATGAAGCTATTCGTCCTACTTCTTTTGACCTCCCTCCCGAGGTAGTAAAACCTTACCTTAAAAAAGAAGAATACGATCTTTATAATACGATTTGGAAGAGGTTTTTAGCTTCTCAAATGAGTTCGGCTCTGGTGGAGGAAACAGAGTTTGATATCAGAGCTTCCAAATATCAGTTCAAGGCCAAAGGTGAAGTTATTAAGTTTGATGGTTTCTTAACCCTTTTCCCCAAGCAGAAAAAGGAAGATGAAATCCTGCCTACGGTGGAGAAAGGGGAGGAATTGACCTTGCTGGAGCTGGAGTCGAAACAGAACTTTACTCAACCTCCTCCTCGCTATACTGAGGGAAGCCTGGTTAAAGAATTGGAGGCAAAGGGGATTGGTCGACCAAGCACCTATGTTCCTATTATTAATACTTTGCAGAACCGGGTCTATGTTGTCAAAGAAAAAGGGAAATTTATTCCTACAGATATTGGAATTTGTGTCGCTGATTTTTTGGTCAAAAATTTTCCTGATTTAATGGAGGTTGAATTTACAGCCCGTATGGAAGAAGAACTGGACCGCATCAGTGAAGGCGAGCAGGATTGGTTGGATTATTTGAAGCAGTACTATAATCTCCTGGAGAAGGATTTAGAGCAAGGGAAAAAGACCGAAGGAGTCAAAAAAACGGGAATTCCAGTAGATGAAGTGTGCCCCCGATGCGGCCGTCAACTTGTTATCAAGGATGGACGCTATGGGAGATTTAAGGCTTGTTCTGGCTATCCTGAGTGTAAATTTAGAGAAAGCTTGTTTAAAAAAGAAGCCAAGCCCATCGATGAAAAATGTCCCAAGTGCGGCTCAAATCTGGTTTTAAGGCAAGGGAAATATGGAAGTTTTATTGCTTGCTCCAGTTATCCTAAATGTACTTACACTAAAAAAGAGATTGTTGATACTGGCATTCCTTGTCCTCTGGAATGTGGCGGCAAGATTTTGAGGAAAAAAACAAGGAAGGGAAAAATATTCTTTGGATGCAGTAATTTTCCCAAATGTGATTTTGCTACCTGGGATGAGCCCATTAACCAACCTTGTCCTGAATGCGGTCGTGAATTTATCCTTCGTAAAAATAAAATAAAAGGAGATCCCTATCTCTACTGCAGTAATGAGAAATGTGACTTTAAGGAGGAAATCGAAAGGGAGAAGATCTGGGATAAAAAGTTGGCTTCTTCGGATAAGGAAGAAAGCTTATAAAGAAATTGTCCGGAAATTTTTAGGGGAAAAGGCTTGCAGGAAAGATGAGAAAAGAGTTAACCCAGTTTTTGGCCTATCTTAAGTATGAAAGGAATGCCTCTCCCTTAACCATTAAAAGCTATAAGATTGATTTAAATCAACTGGCCGAGTTTCTGGAAGAAAAAAACATTCCCCTGAGAAGAATTGATAATGTTATTCTTCGAGGATTTTTAGCCAGGCTTCATGAGAAGAAGAATAAAAAATCAACTGTCGCTCGCAAATTAGCTGCTGTTCGTTCTTTTTTTCAGTTCTGTATGAAGAAAAAGTGGTTAGAAGATAATCCTGCTAAAGTAGTAGCAACTCCAAAGCAAGACAAGTATATACCATCTTTTCTCTCAGAGGATGAGATGGCGAATTTTTTAGATTTGCCGCAGTCGAACCGGGCCTTAGATTTAAGGGATAAAGCAATTCTTGAGCTTCTCTATGCCACAGGAATACGGGTCAGTGAGCTTATCGGAATAAACTTTGAGGATGTAAGCTTTGAAGAGAGGCTTATTCGGGTTAGAGGCAAGGGTAAGAAGGAGAGGATTTTACCATTTGGGAGAAAGGCAGAGGAGAGCCTGGTTGATTATCTTCGAGTCCGGTCTTCAATCAACAAAGGCAGAATTGATTGTGAAGCTCTGTTTTTAAACTACCGCGGCCAACGGCTTAGTTCTCGTTCTGTAGAGAGGATTACTGATAGATACATACGGTTTTCAGCTTTGAGAAGAAAAATAAGTCCCCATTCCCTCCGTCATTCCTTTGCTTCCCATCTTTTAAGCCGAGGAGCTGACTTAAGAGTAATTCAGGAGTTATTGGGTCATGAGAGTTTAGCCACCACCCAGAAGTACACCCATCTTGATTTAGCCCAGATTCTGAAAGTTTACCGCAAAAGTCATCCCCGCTCTTGAAGTTTTCCTATCTATTTTTTTTTATTAATCACTTCTTTAAATATTATCGTCGTAACTTACGGCTTTACTTGTAAATACGGAAAGGCTTTCGCCTAACGATTAGTTTCACCTGCTGGAAATCTTAGACGCACAGAGCTACGAATTTTGTAAATACTTCATCAGAACCACTGAGCGTAACTCATTTGAAACACTGCTTTTCGGTCAGGTGGCAACTTTTGTTATGCGCTAACTTAATATATAATTTACTATTATAATAGTTTAACACTTACATATGGTAGTGTAGTATTTCCCCCATATTCCATTTGAATAGAACCGATTGGCTTTAGAAATTTCTTTTTCAGCATTGGTATCATTCTATATTAAGCATTTTGATGATCTCTTCAGCAACCTCCATCGCCACTGGAAAATTATAATTGGATAAGACTATAATGGAATAAGATGACTGGAAATCCATACCCAAAAAAGCACTGATTCCAGGAGCTCCACCTACAATACGATAAGTTTTGTCAGGAGGTGAAAACGGATCGCCCGGAGAACCTTTAAATCGACTTATCATATATTGGGTGTAATCGGAATTCAATAATTTATGATTTCTCAGGGTTTTGTCGAATTTCAAAAGGTCTTCTACTGTAGAGTAACCTCCACCAGCTGGTGTCCCTCTTGGAGATAACATATACATAGTGTTCCATTCATACCCTTTACCTTCCAGATCGTTGCGGTTCATATTTGTATAGCCCATAGCAAGATTTTCAACCGGACCATCCCTATGGTAAGAATCTGTATTCGTCATTCCTGAGGATTCGTAAATATTCTTTTTCACATAGTCAAAATAATCTATACTGGAAACTGTTTCTATTATAGCGCCAGCTACTTCGTAACCGGTGTTACTGTGCTGAAAGTTCGTTCCGGGTTCAAAATCGAGTGGAATGTCTTTGATAAACTTTATATAATCCGATACGGTTCGAAGCCGGTCTCTATGAGATAAATAATATTCGTTTGCCCAGTAATCACCCCAGCCTGACCTCATATTCAATAAATGTCTAATAGTGACTTTATTTGCAATTTCCTGTGGAAACATATCAAGATACTTCCCAATCGGGTCATCTAAAGACAATTTTCCCTTCTCCATCAATTGAGTAATAGCAACGCTTGTGAAAATTTTATTGATCGATCCAAGGTTAAACTTTGTATCCATTTTATTAGGAACCTTGAATCTTTTTGAAGCATATCCATAGGCTTTTTGAAAAATAGGATCTCCATCTTTTGCGATTAATACAGTACCTGAAAACTCGTTTTCTTTAGTCTTTTTCAAGAGATATTGGTGGAGTTCTTCAAGATTTGAAAACAAAGTCTCTTTATCTTTTTTGGGTTTGCTTTTACTCTTTTTTTGTTCTATTTGAGTTTTCTCTACTCCTATTTTACTACTGCTAGGACGGGAACCCGGCCTTAAACCCATTGATACAATGCGATGGGGATCACCCGGTTCAACCTGCAAAGTTAAGTTCAACCACGCATCTTTTATTTCAGATTTTAAAACTATGCTTATTTCATTTTGTGTAGATGTTGTGATATCAACCACTTTTACCTTGCCAAACATAGTTTGTGTTGCTTGAAAAATACCTTTATGAGCTGCGACTGGGAATGCATCTCTAAAAACAGGAGCATATTGGTTTTTAATATAATCTTCAGGTTTATATGAACTTGTACCATTCAGAAGTTCAACTACTTCTTTTGCACGTTTACCAGCAGGAGTTTTCGGCAAATCCTGGGCAAAGCAATTGATTACAAAAAAAACTAAACTGATAGAAAAAATAGTTTTTTTCATAATAAACTCCTTATCTCGATTAAATTACAGGGTAGACCTTTTTCGTCTAAACTGCAATTCTTTAATATCTTTTTTACATTACCTTTCTAACGCCTAACGGTTTAGCAATAAGCCGATTTTACAACAGGAGGAAGTTAAAAAACCGCACAAAACTTGAACCCAAACCGTACTGAGAAACTAAAAAATCACCAGCAGTAAAATTCGGTTTGATTGCTGGGTTATGTTTGTATTTAATTAGATATATAAGAATCGGCCAGAATTTTTAACTTATTTTGAATCTCTTTCTTAGAAATAAAATGACCTTTAATAATTACGCCGGCAATGCTTCTTGTGTTTGAAATATCTTCAAGAGGATTTTTTTCTAATAAAACAAGGTTTGCTATTTTATTTTTTTCGATAGTTCCGGCGTTTTCAAGTTCGCCCAGATATTCAAACGGATGAGTTGTAGATGTTTTTAAAGCCTCATAGGGAGTTAAACCAACATCCACAAATTCTTTTAATTCATCATGTAATGAGAAACCAGGCACAAGAGTTGGAAGGAAGCTATCTGTGCCAGCTAACAGTTTTTCACCGGCATCATGGAGAGCTTTTGTAAAGGGCAATTGAAACTTTTCAAAACCATCACGAATCAGTTGCCGGGTTTCTTTGGGATAGCCTAAATACATATTATTAATAAAGGCCCAAATTCCTTTTGTCATAGGATGAAGATATTGAATTTCCGGCTGTTTCAGTTTCGTTTCCAGACTATCAAATGTAGATAAAATATTACGGCTCATAACAAGTGTTGGTGTAATCCAGGTATTACTTTCTGCAATTATTCTTGCAAAATAATCAATTTTATCTTTACTATAATCTCCCTTTGCCTGCCTCATTACTTCTTCAGCGTGAGCTATTAAGGTTTGTCCGCTCTTAATAATATGTTCAGTAGATACTGCATTAGGTATATGGCCAATAACACTAATTCCGCCGATTTCATTTGCAGTTGTTATTATTGCATCATAGCATTCCTTGGTTAAAAAGGTATATACTTTGATACTTTGGTAACCAGCATATTTTGCATCTATTACAGCTTGCCGTGCCTGATCTGCAGTCTCAACAAATGTATTTATCGGTGACGGCCAGGTTGGTCCCGGACTATCAATCATTTTCCCAAGAATTAGTCTTGGACCAAGTATCTCGTTATTATCTATTTTATCACTGATACCAGGATGTTCTGGAAACGCAGACATTACCTGAATTGTAGTGACTCCATTGGCTATATAGAGAAATAGTAATTTACTAAAATCTAATTGCTCTTTCGAATACTGTGCTTCTTTCGGAAATATTAAATTCCAGGCATCACCTTCTATGTGTACATGCATATCTGATAATGCTGGAATTAAATATTGTCCGGAAGCATCAATTTGAGTTGTATTTGAAGAAACGTTGATAGATGATGATAAACCAATATCTATAATGAGTCCATCTTTTAGTAAAACAGTTTGATCTGACAATATTTGTTCTTTATCCATTGGTATTACGTTTACATGGATAAGAGCAACATCTCCTTCAACTGTTTTAGCAACACAACCAGAAAATATACTTATGTTTAATATGATTAAAAAAAGAATAAAATAAATTTGCGGATATTTCTTCATAATAGACTCCTTATTTTTTTATCATCGACAAAACGAAAAAGCTGCTTGTTGGTATTGGCTTTCAAAGTCTTTTCGACCCATTCATTCTCGATTATCCTTATTTCCTCCTTCATATACTCCCTTTATTTTGTGAACATAACAATTACTATATAGCATGCTATATTTCTCTTTAAATATAGCATGCTATATAGTATTTGTTAGGCACTAAATAAATTTTTAAGTAACATAAGGAGATTGATCATGAACACGAAAATATTTTGGATTTTTGGGATACTTCAAAGCCTATCATTGGGAGCAATAGTATTCCTATTATTTAAGTCGCTAAATTTAATCAAAGGAGAAAGTGTAATTGGTTTGGATACTCAAATCTTATTGAGTATTTCTTTCCCGTTGTTTCTCTTACTTGTTGAATATATTATTTTTAAAAAAGATAATAATTAAAATAATGAATTTGAACCTCTGTTTTTTATTCAGGGGAATTTAAGTGGTTTTGGGATTATTGTAGAGAATTTCCTATTATTTTTATTCCAACATTTGCGTTTATGTTTTTTACAAGTTTTTATTTCTTTTTAAATTTCTACAAATTGAATAGTAACTGTTTCAAAAAATAAACATGATTAGTTCGTTTTAACTTAGGAGGAAAGCAATGAAAATATTATTATTGTGCTTAACCTTTATTGGATTGCTATTCTACTCATGCATTAATAAAGAGAACAACACTTCATCGAGTATTGATTACTTTGACTATTCTAATAAGGATGATATGCTGAGTGGTGGAGTCAAAATGATCTCTATTACAACACCAAAGGGAGATTTTAAAGTTTGGACAAAAAGAATTGGTAACAATCCCAAAATTAAAGTTCTATTACTTCACGGTGGACCTGGACTCACTCATGAAGGATTTGAAGCATTTGATAGCTACTTTCCCCATGCAGGTATTGAATACTATTATTATGATCAACTAGGTTCATATTATAGCGATCAACCTCAAGATACTAGCCTTTGGTCAACAGAACGTTTTGTTGAAGAAGTAGAGCAGGTTCGTAAAGCACTTAATCTTACGAAGGATAACTTCTACTTATACGGTCTATCATGGGGAGGCATACTGGCTATTGAGTATGCTCTCAAATACCAGGAAAATCTTAAAGGACTGATTATCTCAAACATGATGGCCAGTATTCCAGCTTATAACAACTATGCAAAAGAAGTATTGGCTCCACAATTGGATCCATTAGTATTGGCTGAAATCAGAAAGATAGAAGCTAATGGTGATTATGAGAATCCGAGGTACACCGAATTATTACTGGCAAATTACTATCCGGAGCACATTCTGCGTATGCCCCTTGAAGAGTGGCCTGAACCAGTTAATCGTACATTCAAGCATCTAAACTATGATATTTATGTCTTCATGCAAGGACCCAGTGAGTTCGGAGCCAGCGGAAAGCTGGAGCACTGGGATAGGACAGCCGAATTACAGAGAATTAACGTTTCTACGCTGATTATTGGTTCTGAGTACGACACCATGGACCCTGAACATATGAAATGGATGGCTACGCAGGTTCAAAAAGGAAGGTATTTGTATTGTCCCAACGGTAGCCATTTAGCACTCTACGACGATCAAAAAATTTACATTGAAGGATTAATTAAATTTATCAAGGATGTGGATGAAGGAAATTTTTAAAATTTCGAATTCTTATGATAACAACGACGGTAGTCTTTCGGCTTTTAACAGTGGCAAGTTACTAATAGCATAAAAACCATCCCCGCTTCTGAAATATTATTATCTTGATCAAAATGTAAACTTCTGTTGTCTTGTAATATCTGTATTCTGTTAACAAGTATTTACTCTCTTAAATTCTGAAATTCTTTAACTAGTTGATAATAAGTGAAAAACAGACTTAGCCATGATGGCCTCAATATTGCATAAAAAAAGAGAGTAAGGAGGTTATCATGAAAAATTTAATTAAGAAATGTTTGGTGGTTTGTGTTCTTCTGGGTCTTTTTCTCTCTTTTCTTCCCTTTCTTCAGGCCGATTCTAAAGCAAAGAGCGAAAAGATTAACATCAATACTGCTTCTTCAGCTGAACTCCAGAAGCTTCCCAGGGTAGGAGCTAAAATCGCTCAGCGAATAATTGACTACAGGAAAGCTCACGGGAGATTCAAAAAGATCGAGGAGATAATGAAGGTTGAAGGAATTGGCGAAAAAACATTTAAAATGATGAAAGACTTGATCACAGTAGGAACATCTGCAAAGTCAAAGTAAGAGAAGGAGATAGGGTCTCCTTCTCTCCTTTTTTGTTAAGGGCAACTCCTTCAGGTTAATTTGGTTTTAGATTCGTAAAAAAGAAGGTGGTGATGAAAAAGGAAGTAAATGAAAAGTCAATTGTCGAAAAAGCCAAAGAAATAGAAAAAGAGATTTATAAGCTAACAGAAAAGACATCTCTTAAATGGAAGGGTATTGGAATTCTCAGAAAAGGAATAAGGAAAACAACAGTTGTTGCTGTCTTTAATATTACTCAAGGTGTCTCAGAGTCTGAAAATAAGAGTTGCTTGATGTATTTTCAGAAATCATTATCGCAGCTTAAAGCTTTAAATTACTATAATTTTATTTCTCGAAAAATAGGATATTTTTCTCACAGCCAGCATCTTAGACTCAAGAAGATGATAAAAGATATTACTGAAGGCCTTTCCCTGGAAGATTTAAATCACCACGGCAGTGATGGTTTCTCCGCTACCTCAATGAAGATTGAAAGTCAAACTGGTTTCAGTAAAGAGGGTAGAGCAGAGCTTAGGTTTTCTTCTCGTAATTCAGATAATGAAGGAGAAAAACCTTTAATTTCTTAAGGGCAAGGCCTCGATGGCTAACTCTGTTTTTTTCCTCGGGAAAAAGTTCGGCAAAGGTTTTTTTCAAAGGGGGATAGAAGAAAACGGGGTCATAACCAAAGCCATGATTTCCTTTTTTTTCAAATGTAATAAAGCCTTTTACACTCTCACTCATTTCTTTAATGGTTCTTCCTTTCTGGGCCAGAGCCAGGCATGAAATAAATTGAGCTCCCCTTTTTTCAAGGGGAACATTTTTCATCAATTTCAGGACTTTTTTAATATTTTCTTCGTCGGTGGCCTCAGGACCAGAGAACCGGGAGGAAAAAACACCCGGCGCCCCCATCAGGTTTTCAATTTCAAGGCCAGAATCTTCAGCCAAGGTTAAAATTTGGTGTTGTTGGTTGTAGAAGAGACTTTTACCTTGAGCATTTTCCAGGAAGGTCTTTCCTTTTTCTTCATAAATTGCTTTTGGGCTGAGCTCCTGAAGGTTTACAATTTTTAAGGGCAGGCCTGTTAGATAGCTTTTTATTTCTTTAATTTTTCCCTGGTTTGTAGTGGCTATAAGCAGGGTTTCTCTAATCAATTCCTAACTCTTATATTTCTTCTGAATCAAAGAGGCGTTAAATGAGTTTTTTTTCTTTTTCATTGTCCTGGTTTATCCAGGAAAAAGGATAAAAGAAAGAGAAGCCCAAGGAAGAAAGTGTAAAGGGCGAATTTTGGGTGTTTAAGAAGTAGTTCAGGTTCTTCCATTACCTCTCTTTCTTTAAGAGTTTTCCTGAAAAAGAGAAAGAAATAGAATAGGAGGAAGGGAGAGATGAGGAAAAAGGACTGGAATCTAAATTCACAGGCGAAGTAGAAATAGGCGAAAAAAAACACAAGAGTACTTATAACCATTCCCAACAGCAAGGATTTTTTAGAATACCTCTTAAGGGATGCTCTGTAATCTCCCGCTTTTTCCTTAAGGAAGCGAAACTCTGAGAGTCTTTTGGCCACCATTAAAAAATTCCCAAAAGACCACCAGCTAATCAAAAGACTAAGAGGAGGAAAAATATGGGGTGGGGAGAGAGCAAACCAGCCAATCAAGAAACGAATAGGATTATTTGCTGATTCAGAAATGGCGTCCAGGAAAGGAACATCTTTTGTTCTCACAGGCTTTAGATTGTAGATAAAGCCAGCAGCCAAGAGGGCAAGCAGAGAGAGAAAAAAAGGGAGAGAGAAAAGGAGAAAAGCGAGAGCAAGGGCAGAAAAGGTTAAAACAAAACCAAATAAGGAGAGAGGAACAATTTTAATTTCTCCTTTAACCAGGGGGCGATGGCGTTTTGTGGGGTGGTGAATATCATAAGGAGCGTCAGCAATTTCGTTGATGATGTAGTTGGCAGTGGATATTAACCATGTCAGAAGAAAAGATAATGCTAATCGAAGAAGTAGAGAAATATCAGCAAACGGATATAAACCTCGATACAAAAAGACAAAAGCCGCACATCCCAGATAGATTGCCATACTTCTTGGCCATCTCTCTAAGCGCATTGCTTTTAAGTATGGATTCACTTCCTGGTTTCCTTTCTGGCGTATATTTCAAAAGAATCGCCAAGGGCTAATTTTATCTGAATTTTTTTCCAAAAAGAAGCCAAAAAGGGATTTTTCAGGAGAAATTTAAGCCGACGGTGCCGTGAGATTAAATAGTAGGCGCTGAAGGTCCAGGCGTATTTTCTTTCTGCTAATACCTTAAAACCCGAACGCTTGAGAAGAGTGTAAAGGCTTTTTGAAGAGAAATAGGCAAGGTGGCCTGCTCTGAAATGCCACCATCTTCTTCCAGCAGTTTTAGCTGCCAAACTATTGATATTAGGGGTCACTAAAGACAGAATGCCATCTGGAGATAAGATTTTATGAGCTTTGATTAAGACCTGGTATGGGCGGGGAGTATGTTCGATAAAGTCGACCATGGCCACAGCTTTATAGAAATTATTCCTTAAGTCCACAGTTTCAAAAGAACCTTTTCTGAGGTCGATGTTGTATTTTCTTTTGGCAAACTCAACCGCCCAAGAGCTGGTTTCAACTCCATCAATCTTCCATCCTCGTTGGCGGGCCAGGTTCAGGAGAATTCCGGTGGCTGCACCCACGTCAAAGAGGGCCCCCTTTTGGGGATGTATTTTTTCAAGGAAAGATAAAATTCTTAAAAAATTTTTAGAGCGTCCTTGTGCTTCTTCTTCATAAAGAGGGTCTTCTATTCCTTTGTAGAGAGATTGAATAAAAGCCGGTAAAGGGCAGGGATTGGCAAAAATATGTGAACAGTTTTCACAACAGCTTAAATCCCAGGTTTTTCCGTAATTGCTGTCAGTAATTTTTATTTGGTCTTTATCGAGAAAAAGATAGTTAAATGTTCCTTTTCTGAAGGGCCTAAGAGAAGAGCTTGAACAGACAGGGCATTTTTTAAAATATTCAAATTTTTTCATCTGTAATTTTTTATGAAGTCGTAGAAATTTATTTCGTTAGCATCCAGTCCGTGTTGATAAACAAATCTACTGGCAAGGTGGGAGGCAAAGATCGCCCCCAAGTAAGAATCAGGAACTCTTTTAAGAATCTCATCGAAGCCAACCTGTTTGATGAGGGCAGACGGACAACAGCATTCGATAAATTTTCTGAAAAGCAGTTTTTCGTTGAAGAGATCTGATTTATAAATAGCATCAGTGATGCTGTTTATTTTTTCGCTGATTAAATCTGAAAGTATTGAACGTGGGATTTTTTTTCGCTTGTTTTCTCTCCATATAATTTCGAATTCTAAAGTTGCGTTTTCCCTTATGATATCAAGGATTTCTTTGATATATATCTTTCTGAACTCGGGAACAATATTGCCTTTAACACACATAAGTTTCTTGTATTCTTCATCAGCTAAAGCTAAGCTTGCCAGGACTTCCAGAGAGGAAGAAGTGACACCTCCTTTATTGGCAGAGGCATCTTTATAGATAATCACACCTTTTTCTTCAAGCCGAAGGCGAGCCTGTTGAGTGATAAACAGATTAGCTCCTTCAACTATAAACTTAAATTTTGGCTTTCCTTTTTCATCAATGAATTTTGTCCAGTTGTTGATGTTGATGGAAGCCGGCCTTCCGCCGCAAGGGACAAAGAGATCTGCTTGGAATTTCGGATGAAGATGAAAAGAGTTGCGAAATTCAAGACCATTAACGACTTTTTCGCCGTCAGGCAGAGTCACCTCTTGGTCTTTGATTGTTACCAGAAATCCATGCGGAGAAAGGAGTTCTCTTTTAAAGTGTTCAATCATTTTTCGTGCTTTGGCTAAGCTTTTTAATTCTTGTCTATTGATACCTTCTGGATCGTAGAGGACGCCAGAGCCGTCGATAATGGCCAATATTTTGTCTCTTGAGATGAGTATTTCATTACTGCCTAAGTCTCCATCTGGTCCTCCAGTCATAACTTTTGTTATTGTTTCTTCTTTTATACTTATTTTATTCAGAATGTTCATTATGTATTGATGAACAGAATTAGTAGTCATGCCGTATAGATCGTGGGGAATTCCGCCCAAGGTCATAGGCTTTCCTGTAGAAAAGGCTTTCCAGTAAGGATAATCATGGATTTTTGCTCTTAAGGCAGCCCATTCCATTAAATCTGCGGTGCCTTCGTCTGGTCCCAAGAATAAAATGACTTCTTGGCCATAATAATCAAGGATGCTTTCATCAGGTAACATTAAATCAAGCAAGCCATTTATATATTTTTTAAAGGCCGCTTCAGCTTTGTCTTGATATCCCCAGCGAAGAAGAATTGTTCCTTTTGAACCTCCTTCAGGGATATCTTTGTTTTTCTTCTGCTGGATAAAGGCTAAATTGTAATTCTCATCAAAAATAAAATCTGAGTTGTTAAGATAATTCTGGAAATTGTCAGAGCGAACTATACGGATTCCTCCTCTTGCAATGTCTCTGAATCTGATATGGAAACCTCGGAGTTCAGTGGCAATAATATGGAAGATTCCAAAAGGAATATCAGGGTAATCCACTTTATTTAGATATTCTGGAGTATACATAAAGGCAAGAGATGTTTTCTCTTTTTTATAAAAATTAGTCCTTAGGGTAACATTGATGAAGAGTAAAACACCATGGAAAATATTTCTTTCAATCTCAATCGTAATTTTTTGTCTAATATCTTTTTCGAGTTCAGCTATTGGCTTTTCTATATTATGTTCCTTGATTGAAGGATTGAATTTTTTATCAAAAAGTTTGAAAGCTTTCTTGACGTACTTATAGTTGTTTACCAAAGAATCCCATACTTTTGTTTCGTCATAAGTGACTTTTGCCAGCCTTGTTTTCATATTTCTCAGAATTCCGACCAGTTCAGGCGAATCTTTTAAAACTTCTACGAGTTTAAGATATTCTTCGTTGTATTGGGTTAAAAATTGATGAGTGAAACTCCAGGCCGATACACCGAATACAGTTTCCTGAGCGTTGAGCTTGCCTGCTCTAAAAAGAGTAGATAGAGGGCTTTCAGGAATAACGTAGACAAGACTTATATCTTCGACCAGATCCTGTATCAGCCCTTCATCATGAATATCATCTAAATAGAAGGAATAGACTATTTTATTGTTGGCAAACAGTTCTATATATTTACGGTTAGAAACCAGGCTGTGAGAGTTTATCACGTCTGAAACATTGGAAAAGAAACGAGGGCTCGAATCCTTGTTGGTTACAACCATTATCCGGATTTCATTAGTTTCTTTCTTATGGCTGACATCGATTAGGGGTGTCTCCCATCCTACGGACTTTTTTATGACATTCTGATATCTTTGAAAAGTTTCTTCCGTAGCTGTTTCTAAGAAAGATTTACAGGCTATTTTTTTTAAGTCTGTTTCCTCAGGATAGACTTTATCCAGGCTGAATTTGGGCTTATAGACAAGATACATCCTCAGATGCTCCACTCCTAAGGCTTTGCCTAAGGTTCGGTAGGACTGAAGCCTGTGGTTTGGATATTTTTCCTCGATCCGCCTTTCTACTTCTAATGCTCGGTAATGATAATCATCAACAAGATAGATGGCTTCATTTTTTAGCTCTGTTCCCAAATCAATTTTTAAAATCTTTTCCTTCTGTATGGAAGCCATTATTTCTGCTGCTTTGACAGCTTCGATGTGATTGGCGATTGTTTCCAAAGGAGTTATTTTGAAGTAATAGTCGTTCATTCCCAGTCCTGTGCAAAACCAGTCAATTTCTTTCCTGACAGCGCTTTGAGCATATTGCCCGTGGCTTAATATTATTTCTTCAATTATTTTCAATTGATCTTCTGTCAGAAGGGATTTTTTGGCGATCTCTTCTAAGCTTTTCATCCCAAACTCCTGTCAAAAAACAAAGTATTCAGAGTGATTTCCCATAAAATCAAGATAACACTCTGATATTGCTTTTGTTATAATAAACATCGACATTTTTTATGAATATTTCAGGCTTATTGCTATTCTAGTTCCAGTTCTAATTTTTCAAGGAGCAGTTCACTCCCGGCCAGAGTCTTTAATTCCCGGGAACCGCATCGTGGGCAGATAAAAACAAAGTCATTTTTGGTGACTTTTGTCTTGCATTTTTTGCATTGGATTACGAGCGGGACCTCTTCAATTTCTAATTTAGCATCAGTGGCTATTGTGTCTTTTTTATAGATATTAAAGGCTGTATCAAGAAATTCTGGAACAACACCAGAGAGGTTTCCCACTTTTAGCTTAACCAAAGTAATTTTTTTTGCTTTATGTTCCTTTGCTTTTTCTTCTAAAATTTCAAAGAGACTAACCACAATTGAGAGTTCATGCATGTTATTTGCGTATTTTATTGAGAATAGAGATGAAGAAGGCTATAAGATTATTAATTCCTGAGTCCTTGAGGGCAGAGATGACAAAAATCTCCAAGCGAGGGTTTACTTCTAAGGCTTCCTTTTCGGCCTTGTCCGCATCAAATGGAAGAAAAGGAAAAAGGTCAGCCTTGGTTATGATCAAGCAGTCTGAAGTTGTAAAAGCCTTAGGATATTTTTTGGGTTTATCGTCTCCCTCAGGGGTGGAGAGGAGGACACATCTTAAATTTTCTCCCAAATCATAGCTTGCAGGGCAGACCAAATTTCCCACGTTTTCAATGAAAAGAAAATCCAGGTCAGCTGGGATTTTAGAAAAGATTTTAGCCACCATCTTTGCTTCGAGATGGCAGGCCCCTCCTGTAATAATCTGCCAGGCGGGAATTCCCTTTGCCCTTATTCTCTCGGCGTCTCTTTCTGTTTCGATATCTCCTTCGATGACAGCCATCTTATAATCTGGCCTGAGCATTTCAGCAATTCTTTCCAAGAGAGTTGTTTTTCCTGCTCCGGGAGAGCTGAGAAAATTAATGGTTAAGATGCCTTTTTCTTGCAGTTTTTTTCGAATCTCTGAAGCAATTTTTTTGTTTGATCCGAGCAGCTCTTCTAAAACTAAGAGTTCCTTTTTTTTCATATCGTTATTTGCTTTTTAAAACTTTTTTAACTTTCTCGATTATCGCAGGAAGAGCTTTTTTCATTTCTTCGGTCAGTCCTTCGCCAAGATTATAAATATTTTTTGCTTCTATCGCTATAATTTTAATTTGGGAGGGAACTTTAAGGCCCACTTTTCTTCCTATCACTAAAGTTTGTGGAAGAGAGACATAATGAGGAGAAGGTCCGGGGATGTGCCTTATATTTTTTTCTTCCAAGAGGTGAATTTTGCCTGAAACAGGGTTCAGTTTTTTAATAGTGTCAACGATTATAAGCTTATCATAGCCAGCAATAACATCCAAGAGAGCAAGCCCTGAAAGAGGGCATTCCTCAAAAATAACATTTGTTAGCCATTGAGGATTTTTTTTTCTTGCTTGGAGATCTTGTCTCATTTTTCGAACCACATGGATGCCTACTCCGTCATCTCCGTACAATTCATTCCCTAAACCTAAAACCAGTGTTTTCATTTTATCAAAAAGGGGTCAGGTCTCAACATTTGACATTTCCTTTAAGGTTGCTTCAATCTTGCCATTTTTTACTTTTAAAAATTGTTCATCTTTGTCTTATTATCTTTGATTATTTCCTCAGGAATATTGTCAACGATACGTCAGGTCCTCCATTCTTATCAGTGGAGTATCAATGGAGAATGATCTTATAACTAGGCTGCAGGCTTTTTCTCTAATTGTTATCTTAGGTGGATAGCGTAATGGAAAAAATAACCTAATGTCAAATGTTGAGACCCGACCCCTTTTTATTGTTCTGCTTTAGGTAATAGAACAGTAAATATACTTCCTTTTCCCAATTCACTGGAAACCTGGATAGAGCCTTTATGGGCATCTACAATTTTTTTGGCGATGGGAAGCCCTAATCCCGTGCCTTTTATCTTTTGATCTTTGCTCCTGCCTACCCGGTAAAATTGGTCGAAAATATAAGGTAAATGTTCTTTGGAAATCCCTATTCCTGTATCCTGCACTTCTGTGACAATAAAATCCTTGTTTTCTTTTATAACTATTTTCACCTGTCCTTTAGGCTTGTTGTATTTGATAGCATTAGCTATAAGGTTGGAAAAAGCTTGCTCCAGAGTCTCTTCATCCCCTTGAACAAGATCACTTTCTGAGATTGGAGTAAGTTCCAGAGAAATATCATTCTCTTGGGTCAAAGGCTGTAAATCCTCTAAAAGTTTTTTTATAACTTTTTCCAGTGATAAAGGTTTGAGTTTAGCTACGATCAGTCCACCGTTCATCCTGGCAACATCTAACCAATCGTTGATTAATTTCAGCATGCCTTCCAATCGGGCTTTAGCTCTGGAAATCATCTCTTTTTGTTTTTCTGGAACCTCACCTACCATCCCAGCCATAATAACTTCAAAATATTGCAAACTGGCAACTAATGGGCTTCGTAACTGATGAGAGACCATAGTAATAAAATTTTCCTCAATAAGCTTCTTCTCTCTGCGTAGAGATTCAGTTTCTCGGATGAGTTTTTGTCTTTCAAGACCACGTCTGATGATTATCCGCAATTCTTCTGGTGTAAAAGGCTTGGGAAGGAAATCATAAGCCCCTTTTTTCATAGCTTCAACAGCTGAATCAACTGTGGCATAGCCTGTGATAACAATGGCAATAATGTTGGGGTCAATTTCCTTGGCTTTTTCTATTACTTCCAGGCCGCTGATACCCGGCATTTTTAAGTCGATAAGGGCGATGTCAGGCTTTTTTTCTTTTATTTTTTCTAAGCCAATAGACCCGTCCTCGGCTATTTCTGTGCGGAAACCATCTTTGGTTAAGATCTGACAACAAGAATCCCTCATGGATTCTTCATCATCGATCACTAGTACTGTAGGTTTTTCTCTCATCGTGTGCTTATCCTTTTTAGTTCATTATTTGTTAATCCTGTAGAAAAGAAGGAATAATTCCCTTTTTGACTATTTTTAATTATCTTAAAAATATATTTTACTTCAAAATTCCTTCAATTTCAGCAAAAATTTGTATATCGGAGAAGTGTTTGGCTGTTGCTGCTGAGGAAGGACAGGCAGCCACACAGGTTCCACAGCCTTTACAGAGAGCCTCGTTGACTCTTGAGATGTTTTCTTCCTCGATAAAAGAAATTGCTCCATAAGGACAGAGATCATTGCAGAGACGGCAGCCAGCGCAGAGTTCAGGATCAATGTAGGCTTGAATAGGCTCTATCTCGACTTCGCCTTTGCAAATATTAGCTAAAATTCGGGCTGATGCTGAGCTTGCTTGAGCTACAGTATCTGGAATATCTTTAGGACCTTGGCAGCAACCTGCAATGTAAATTCCATCGGTGGCCGTGGCTGTGGGATCTAATTTAGGATGTTTTTCAAGGAAGAATCCGTCAGGGCTCCGGCTTATGGAGAACAGACGTCTTACATTTTCAGTGTCGGGTTGAGATTCTATTGCATTACAGAGTATGACCATATCAACAGGAATTTCTCTGAATTTTTTGAGCAAAGTATCCTCGCAGCGAATGAGAAGGGTTCCTTCTTCTTGTTTTGACCACCCAGCTTTAACCACTTCAGCTACCTTGCCTCGGATAACATTCACATCTTCATCTAAAATTCTGCTATAAAATTCTTCATATCCTTTTCCGAAGGAACGCATATCAATATAAAACTGGTAAACTTCAGCCTTGGTTCTGTCTTTAATTAGATGGGCAAATTTAAGGGCATACATGCAGCAAACACGTGAGCAATAGGGATGATTGTTTATATCACGAGAGCCAACACAGTGAACGATGCCGATAGCTCGAGGCTCTTCTCCGTTCTTCATAACAATTTTTCCCTGAGTCGGTCCGGTTGAATTAACTATTCTTTCGAACTCGAGACCAGTGTATACATTTTCAAACTCGCTGTAACCATAAGGAGTTAAGCAGTTAGAATTGATAGTGCTGTATCCAGTTGTAATGAGGACTTGCCCTACATTGATTTCTTTGATTTCATCCTCCATGGTGTGGTCTATGGCTTTTGCCTCGCAGACTCGCTCACATTCATGGCATTCTATGCATATTCCGCAATTCAGACAGCGGGAGGCTTCCTTTACAGCTTCTTCTTCGGAATAGCCTAATTCGACTTCTTCAAAATCATTCCGCCTTGTTTGAGGATTTCTCTCTTTCATCTTGATTCGCGCTTTTTTAGGTGTATCTTTGAATTTAGGAGCATAGCTGTGAGGACGGCAATTTTCATCTCTTTTTGGCAACGGCTCGGGCATTCGAGTTTTAAAATCTTTCAAAGGTTCTCTGTTCAGGTATTTGTCGATCACTTCAGCGGCACGTTTGCCATTACCCATGGCAATGATCACTGTGGCTGGTCCCTGGACAACATCTCCGCCAGCAAACACACCTTTGATATTGGTTTCTAAAGTTTCAGGATTTACCTCGAGGGTGTTCCATTTAGTCAGTTTAAACGAAGCCTTATCGTCAATAAAATCAATTTCTGGGGATTGACTGACTGCTATAAGCACTGAGTCAAAGTCAAGGTCATGCTCACTTCCTTCCACTGGAACAGGACGGCGGCGACCGCTGGAATCCGGTTCTCCTAACTCCATTTTTATGCATTTTAGGCCGATCATTTTACCTGATTTTCCTAAAACTTCTACTGGAGCCACCAGATATTGAATTTTAACTCCTTCTTCTTCTGCAGCTTGAATTTCATATTCTTCTGCTGGCATTTCTTTGCGGGTTCTTCGATAAAGGATGGTGACCTCTTTGGCTCCACAGCGGAGGGCTGTTCGGGCTGCATCGATAGCAGTGTTACCACCTCCGATGACAGCCACATATTTCCCAACTGGTTGGGGTTTTCCTAAGTTGATATTACGTAGAAAATCAACTCCATGATAAACACCTTCGAGTTTATCTTCACCTGGGATTTTCATTTTAAGGCTTTTGTGAGCCCCTGTGGCTATATATATGCTTTTGTATCCTTGTTTGAATAGATCTTTTATCGTGAAATCCTTCCCGAGAGCCATACCAGTTTTAATGGTAACGCCCATTTTTTTAATGTAATCAATTTCAGAATTGAGGAGTTTCTTGGGCAGACGGTATTCTGGGATTCCTACAGCAAGCATGCCTCCAGCAACCATGAGTTTCTCGAATACAACAGGTTTATAACCCTTTAGGGTAAGATCATGAGCGCAGGCAAGTCCTGAAGGTCCTGAACCGATGATGGCAATTTTTTCAGGTCTTTTATTTTCAATTTTTGGAGGTTGAGGGCCTCCTTTATGCTTCCTTTCCCAGTCGATAACGAAGCGTTTCAAATCCTTAATAGCGACAGGTTCATCGACAAAATGTCGATTGCATTCAGTTTCGCAGGGATGATAACAAACTCGACCGCAGACGATGGGGAGAGGATTTTGTTGACGAATCAATCGAGCAGCATCCTCAAATCGTTCTTGAGCAATAAGGCCGACATATCCTGCAGCTTCCTGATTTATAGGGCAAGTTTCCCTGCACGGGGGACGACCTTCCTTATCGATGACATAGGTGTTAGGGATGGCCTGAGGAAAAGTTTTGTAGATGGCTGTTCTTTGAGCCTGGTTTTCTTCGAAGGGATTGGGAATTTCTACGGGACAGGCTTTTGTGCAATCGTCGCAGGAAGTGCAATTGTCGTGAACATAACGGGCTTTTTTCCGAACTTTAATGTTAAAGTCACCTATGGAACCATCAACATCTTCTATTTCGCTATAGCTGAGAAGTTCGATATTTTCATGTTGAGCTACTGAAACCATCTTAGGCGTGAGGATGCAAGCGGAACAGTCAAGAGTGGGGAAGGTTTTATCGAGTTTTGCCATTTTGCCGCCGATAGTTGAATCTTTCTCAACCAAATAGACTTTGCTTCCTGACTCTGCGATTTCCAGAGCAGCTTGGATACCTGCTATTCCTCCTCCCACGATAAGAGTGTTGGGGTTAATTTTTACTCGAACCGTTTCCAGAGGTTCTTGATGGACCACACGACATACAGCAGCATTAACTAATGCGCTAGCCTTTTTTGTAGCATACTTAATATCTTTATGAACCCAGGAACACTGTTCTCTTATGTTAACCATCTGGAAGAAGTATCTATTTAAATTTGCTTTTTCACAGGCTTTTCTGAAGGTTGGTTCGTGCATCAAGGGAGAGCAAGAAGCGACAATAATTCGGTTGAGACCTTTCTCTTCTATGTCTTTGATGATGAGATCCTGGCCGGGTTCGGAGCACATAAATTTGTAGTCGCGGGAAATGGCTACATGAGGAGCATTAATGATGGAATCTCTAACTTTTTCTACATCAACGGTAGCCGCGATGTTTGATCCGCAGTGACAGACATAGACACCTATTTTTATATCCTTTTCTTTCATTTTGTGCCCTCCAATGCATTTTCTTTAAATTGGAATGGGATGAGATTGCGCTGGAGTCCCAATTCTTGAGCACTTCCTCCTAAAGCAAGACCCAATGCCTGGGTAAAGAATAAAATTGGGATATGAAAATTTGTCTTGAACTTTTTATTGATTTTATCCTGATAGGCTTCCAAATTAATCTGGCACAAGGGGCAGGTAGTTAAAATGAGATCAGCTCTGTTTTCATGAGCACATTCTAAGATTTTTTTATTGAGTTCTAAGCCTACATCAGGATAAGTTATCATCAACATTCCTCCACAGCAGCGGACTTTCATCGGGAAATAAACATTTTCAGCTCCTAAAGCTTCAAAAAGAGAATCCATCATTTGAGGATTCTCTTTGTCGTCAAGGCCTCGGTCAGGGCGCACAATCTGGCAACCGTAATATTGAGCTATTTTCAGGCCATCCAAGCGAACGTGAGCCTTGGAAGCTATTGTTTCAATACCGACATCATTGAATAAGACTTCAAGAGGGTGGCGTACGTTTAAACTTAAGTTGTACTTTAAATTATCTTTTTTGAGAGCCTGGTTAACTTTTGCCTTCATTATGGGGTTGTTTTTAAGAATATGATTTGTTTTATACAGGATGGTATAACAAGAGCTGCAGGGAGCTACGATATCCCGTCCATATTTTTCAGCTAAGGCTAAGTTTCGAGTTGAGATTACAAGAGAAATTGTTTCTTTGGTGGACATATAATAAGTTGCCCCGCAGCAGTTCCAGTCTTCAAGTAGCACCAGCTCTTGCCCCAAAGCTTTAAAGACAAAACGAACAGATTCATCATAGCCTTTGGCTGAGGCTTCAAGGCTGCAGCCTGGGTAATAAGTGTATTCCATATTTACCTCCAGATTTAAGAGAGAAAAGAAGGGCTTTTTATGCTTGAAGGCTGAAAAGCTTCTTTCATGTTTCCTGGACTGGAACAATCATTTCCAAGATATTAGCCTCGTTTAGAATCCGGGAAAAACTTTTTTTTCCTTTGATTTTATTCGGGAACAATCCGATACGGCCTTTAGGTAATAATTTAAGAAATAAGGGAATCATTCTCAATAATTTAAATGGATTTGTTTTAAGAAAATAAGCAAGAATGAGTCCGAGTTCATAGCTCCGGCCATATCGATTGGTAAAACCTATAAAGGAATTGGATAGAGCATATACGGGGAATCTTTTGGGAAAGATGTCTTTCTCAATAGCCAGCCGTTTTAGAGCATAGATAATATCTGCAACTTGAACTCCCTGGGGGCATCTCACAGTACAGGCGTAGCAGGAGGCGCAAATCCAAATGGTCCGGCTTGAAAGAATGGTTTCGATTTCTCCCGCCCGGAAGAGAGCAATAGCTTCTCTTGGAGTAATATCCATGGTGTAACTTAGCGGACAAGAGCCAGTACAGGATCCACACTGAATACATTTTTTTATACTTTCTCCTTCAGGGATGTTTTTTACCTGTTGAAGAAATGACTCTCTTAGCCCTTTCTCTTTTTCATCTAAAATGCCTGGAATTTTATATGTTTGCTTCCTGGGTTTCATTTCTTAAGAAGCCTTTCAATACGAGCAAGTAAATCATCAGGCTTAACTGGTTTGTCGATGTAGTCATCGGGTCCACTGAGTCCTTGCTCCTCGCCTTTGAACTGAAATCTTGAACCTGTCATTTCTTTTACAGCAGAAATAAAGATAATCGGGGTGTCATTAAACTCTTTGTATTCCTTCGAGGTTTTGATTGCGTGGCACAGAGAAAAGCCGTCAAAGAGACTGTCCATCATGATGTCGAGAAGAATGAGATCTGGTTTTTCCGATAAGATTCTTTCTTTTCCTTCCTTAGGATTTGAAGCAGTCACGACATCATACAGGGCTGATTCCAGAATAGGTGTTACCGCACCTAAGAAGTCCGGGTCATCATCAATAACTAAAATTTTCGCTTTGTGTTTTTCCATTTTTTTCCTCCTTATTTGTTAAAGGCATTATTAATCGCCAGTTTTAATTCTTCTTTTCCAAAAGATTTTATGAAGTAAAAAAAGATGTCCTGTTCCCTGACTTTAGCTTCCAAGCTTTTTGTATTTTTTTTTGTAGTCATAATGATCTTTAGATTAGAATCAATTTTTTTTAAGATAGAAATAGCTTCGTATCCTTTCATCCCTGGAAGCTTTACATCCATGATTAAGCAATTAAAACACCCTTCTGACATTTTCTTAATGGCATCAGGGAGACCCTTGCCTGTTTCAACATGATAATTTTCTTTTTTTAAAAATATTGCCAAATCTTCTCTCTCCTTATCATCAGGGTCTATGATAAGGATTCGTTTTTCTGCATCTGTCATTTACGGCTTCCTCAAAAATGTTTTAATGCAATTAATGTGCCAATTATTTCGAGAAAGTAGAGGGAAAGAGGGGGCTTATATTTTATTGATATTAAATAAGATATGGAGAAAACAATAGAAGGTCCTTTAATTTATAAACAGGGAAATATATGAAGATGGGGAATTATTCCCCATATGTGTTTAAGTTATTCCGGCCATAAAAAAAATCGTCCAGCGGTGCAGTTATTGATGCAGGAAGAAAAAAGAAGGCAAAGCGATTATTTATTTATAATCATCTTTGTTTATGCACCTAACTGGACGATTTTGTTCAATTTATTATTTAAGAAAGGATAGTCCTTTTAAACACATTCTTTTTAATTTGTTATCTGCTTGAGGATTTTATACAGAGCCTTGCGAACAGGGGTGAAAATTTTTTCGCCCTCCTCGATTGACTCAGGTTGAATGCCAAGAACAAAAGAATTTTTTAACTGCCCGTATTTGACCTGACCTGAGATGAAAGGTAAAAGCCTGTGGCTCAAAGCAGCATTGGAAAGGACATAGTGAAGAGGCAGGAGAGTTATTTTACCTGGCTTTTCTCTGAAGTTCACAGCATCAAGGAAGATGAGATAACGATGATGTCCGTTTTTCCAGAGAGTTTCATTGTCTTCTATTTCTGATTCAAGCCAGACATCTTTCACTCCGTGCTTTCTCAGTTCTAAGGCTAGCTCTAGGCCAAGTCCGTCATCAGAACGGTTTCTTTGGCCAACTCCAACAAATATAGGTAAGCCTTTTTCTTTGATATCGTTTAATTTTGCTTTCCAGTCTTCTGCAGGGGCTTTTTTAACCTCAGCCATATGGGCGGAGCAACTTATACACGGGTCAAAAGCTCGAACGATCAAATCCATTCTATCCCTGATTTTGTCTTCTTTCCCTGTTTCCAGGAGTTTCTGGGCAGCAATGTAGCAGTACCTTTCAATATCTTCAGTATTTTGAGCTGTGGGAGTAATGATATCGGTGTGGGAGACAAGGCCTTTCGAAACTTCATAGTAATGAATGAGAAGACCACGAGGGGCTTCGACGATTCCAGTCCCCTTACCCTCTCTGGCAGTGTATTTTTCGATGGCAGGATCAGGGAGATTCATCATTTCATTCACAACTTCAGGTATCCTTTCGAAAGCGTAAAGAATTTCTAATGCTTGGGCTGCATTATTAAAAAGAGGATTTTTCTTCCAGCGAGGGTTGAAATATTTTTTATACATCTTCCCTGTTTCACCTTCTAATCTTTCACCGAGGTTATTGACTCTGGCTAAGGCACCGACAGAATAAGGCTTTCCTTTATAGAGACTATGTTTTGCATACGAATGAGAAACAACAAATTCGTTTGTCAGACTTTTGTAATCTTCTTGATTAATTATTTCTCCTGTGGAAAGGATAATTTCATCTCCAGCAAAGCCGTATTTATTATGGTCTGGATTACAACAGGCATAGACAGTATCATCTTCAGGACAATCGGGATAATCAAGTTCACAAAACAAGCTGACTGTTTTCAAAACAAAAGGCATAAATTGAATAGCTCTGTTTTTTATCCAAACTAATTCTTCCTTTGATGGGAATTTGCCAAAACCGCCGATAACAGGATTCTCACCATGGATGTAACGGCCGCTGGCTGTCTTCATGATGTGGTTGCCAAATTCCTTCATCTCGAGAGCTATCTTGACTTCAAGCTCGAATTTAGAGGCCATGGCAATGACATTGGGAAATCCAACATAGTCAGGTAGAGCAAGGTAATATATATGGAGTGAGTGGCTTTCTATCGATTCACCCAAATGCATGAGTTCTCTGAAGAGAGAAACCTTGGAAGAGACTTTTACTGACAGGGCATTTTCCATGGCGCGAAGGGCAGCGTATTTATGGGAGAGGCTGCAGATAGCACAGATACGAGGCACAATATTGACATCTTCCTCAGGAGTTTTGCCTATGGTTAGCCTTTCGACAAGGCGAGGGCCTTCGTATATTGAAAATTTGACATCAATAACAGCCTTGCCGTCAATAGTAGCGGAAATTCCTCCGTTTCCCTCTACACGCGCCAGGTGTTCTACAGATATTTTTTTCATTTTTTCTCTCCTTCAAGTTTAACCAAGAAATCGGCTATTCCTGTGCCGCTGAAATTGGCCATTTTTTTCTTTATAAAATCATAGTCAAATCCTTTATCTCGCAAGAGATGAAATTCAGAAGTAAGGTTTGCTTCCTCCACAGGACCCCAGCAGCCAACACAGGGAAGGTTATGGTTGATACAGATCGATCCACATCCGGCCCGAGTTACTGGGCCTAAGCAAGGAATGTCTTTATTGAGAAGGCAGTCGTTCTCATTCCATTTG
>Ga0209986_10000568_pt1 | contig 35711 bp, 37 predicted proteins | sample BlataG_FD_183168 | JGI IMG/M metagenome (GOLD analysis project Ga0209986, IMG submission 183168) | Deep subsurface microbial communities from Black Sea to uncover new lineages of life (NeLLi) - Black_00105 metaG (SPAdes) (version 2) | ecosystem: Environmental > Aquatic > Marine > Oceanic >... | reverse complement strand
TAGAAACATCTTTTTATTAAAAATATCGCTATCATCTATGTACGTTCCCGCTATCTGGACTATTCTAAACAATTTCTCACTGTTAACGTTATATATCCTCTCTTTTTTTCTTTCGTATTCTTTTTCCCTTATTTCACCAAATCTCAACGTTTTTACTTTAATTTTATCGTCTATTTCTATTATATTAAAACTATTCTTATCTCCGAGTCTTGTTTTTACGCTGCACATCGTGCCCGCGTTAACTATAACCAGATCCTCCAACTTGTAGACGTTTGGATAATGTTTATGACCATTTAAAACTAAATTCACCCCATATTTTAGTAAAAGATCAAGTACATCTCCAGAGTTAAATAATACATTTCTTTCTCTCCCCGTGTTTGGTACCGGGACTAAATGATGATGAAAACAGACTATCTTGATCTCTTTATCTATATGTCCCCTCAAAGTCTCTTTAAGCCATAGGAAACTTGAATTGCTGATTCTGCCTTCGTTCATATCGGGAATGACACTGTTGAGATAGATCACCACGTAATCTTTGCCTTCTTTAACTCCATTCAAAGGACATATAAGATTTTCAAATAGTTTCAGTCCTACATTCTTTCCATCGTGATTGCCAGGAACAAATATTATAGGCTTTTTTAACTTGGAAAAACTTTGAATCGCTTCTTCATACTCTCTTAAATATCCCCTATCTACGAGATCGCCCGTGTGTATCACAAACTCTATATCAGAATTGTTTATCTTCTCGATAGTTCTATCAAAACTTTCTTTTATGATCTGAGGAAAATGGGTATCTGATATATGTGCGATTTTCATTTAATCACTTGAAATCTGTGTCTCGAGATTGAATTTTTGCAGATCTATAATATCCTTCAATGAAAAGATCCCTATAAACTCTTCTTTCTCCTTTACGAGTATATGTCTCACCTGAAAATTGGCCATTATCTCTAAAGCTTCTCCTATAGATACAGAACTCTCGCAAAAAACTAAGTTTTTACTCATAATTTTATTTATTTTTGCATTGACAGATAATCCTTCGGCTATACCTTTTATTACATCTTTTTTAGTCAGAAATCCTATTATATTTCCATTTTCTAAAACAGCAAGTGATGATATTCCAAACTCTGTCATTTTTTTACATGCATTTTTTATTGTCTCGTTCTTATCTATGCCTATAATTCCTCTTGTTATAAACTGCTTTATAGGGTATTTAGCTTTTTCTATATCTAAAAACATGGTATCAAACTTCCTTCGCAAGTTCTCCTGTTATATGATCCATTATAAAATTTAAACTTTTTTCCAGCGAGTTGTTTTCTATCAGAGGTACATCATATTCTCTGGCTTTATTCACTATAAATTCTTGAATATCTAGGATTCTTCTAAATTCTTTAACGTAAGACTCTGCATTCCTGCTAGTCCCATAAGATCTCGCATAAAATCTATTTATATGCTCATCATTATCTTTTAAGTACAAAACAAAATGGAATATCTTTGAATTTTCTTTCTTGATATCTATATATCCAGGGACTAAATGAATCCCGTTGATAACGAGATTAAAACCTTCCTGCATAGCTCTCGAGATCACCGCTTCCACTCCAACGCTTACATATTTAACCTGCGTCTCAAAGGCGTATATTGTTTTATTTATATATGGGCTTGGAGATTCTACTGTACTGTAAGCTTTGAAAGAAGATGTGTGCAGTGTTGGAAGAAGACCCTTAGAGATTATCTTCTTCATAACTTCTCTCACAGTATCTGTGCCTATAATAGACCTTATACCTAGTCTGTATCCGAGATCAGATGATATAGCGGATTTTCCTACCCCTGTACCCCCGCCTATCAAGACTATTATAGGTTTTCCGAGTTCTCTGAATTTTCTCCAGACGAGATAATTTTTTGCTTCCTTTTTGTATCCCTCATCGTTTAACAAGATGTATGTAATTTCCATAAGCTCCTTTGAAAGTATCTCTTCAGTTTTTTTCTTCTCGAGTACATCTCCTATTTCTTCCGCAATGTGGTAAGCCTCGACTATTTCTATCCCCGCTCTTGTCAGCGATCTCGCCAAGATTCCTCTGGAAAAGGGGAGCTTGTATTTTTTTGTTCTGACAGTAAACATTACTATACATATAATAAAACTCTATATTAAAGTTTTGGATTCATAAAGATTTCAAAATAACAAAATATAAATATGAGGAGATAATAATTAAAATAAAAGGAGATGATATAATGGCAATTGCATTCATGCAAATGGTAGTAGAGCCTGGAAAGGAAAAGGAAATTAAAGAAAAAGTGGCGGAGCTGAGCTATCTGTCGTGCAAAGTAGAGGAAGCGTACATGACCTACGGAGAGTTTGACATAGTGATAAAAGTAACTTCAGACTCTGTGGAGAATATAAATCACTTCGTAATGAAGATAAGAGAAGTGGAAGGGATCAAAAGAACCGTGACAAGCTTGGTTTATGGAACGTTATAATAAGATAGATTTATTAAATACCTTACAGATTCGAGAGCATGAAAATCGTTATAGTAGGTGGAGGAGCAGCCGGTACGAGAACTGCTATAGAGCTAAGAAAAAGAGATAGGAACTCTGAGATACTCATTATAAACGAAAAAAATTACAGGGAGTACTCTCCATGTGGGATGCCCTTTGTACTTTCTGGAGATGTGAAGAATTTTGAATTTTTGCAGACATTGGACAATAAATTCTATGAAAAAATGAAAATAGGCATTATTTTGGGTAAAAAGGTAAAAGATATCGACTTTAAAAATAAAAAAGTTATTTATGATAATACTGAAGTGGATTATGATAAATTAATCTTGGCTACTGGAAGCTATGCATTTGTACCGCCGATAAAAGGTGTTGATTCGGAAAGTGTTATAGTTTTTAAAGATATAGACGATGCAAAAAAAATCCATGAGAAAATGAAGAAAATAAAAAAAGCGGTTGTCATAGGGGCGGGATTGATAGGTTTAGAAACAGCGTATGCATTTGTAAAAAACAATATCAAAGTAACTGTCGTGGAGATGCTCGACAGAGTTTTACCTGTAATGCTTGATAAAGACATGGCTGAGATAGTTAAAAAACATTTAGAAGATAAAGGAATCGAAATTTACCTCAATGAAAAGGTTCTGGGGATAGGAGAAAAAGTCAAGACGGATGCGAGAGAGATAGAATACGATCTAGTTGTGATCTCTTCTGGAGTGAGAGCGAATATCGATCTCGCCAGAAAAGCGGGAATAGAGACAGAGTTTGGTATAAAAGTAAATAAAAAGATGGAAACGAATATTAAAGATGTTTATGCCTGCGGGGACTGTGTTGAATGTATGGATTTTATAACAGGAAAACCCATAATGAGCCAGTTAGCTACGACTGCGGTGAGGCAGGCTAAAGTGCTGGCAGAAAATATAACAGGAAGAGATGCTAATTTTGCACCCGTTTTAAATACATCGATCACAGAGTTATTCGGATTGGAGATAGGAACTACAGGTTTGACAGTTGCAAGAGCTGAGAATGAGGGTATAAAAATTATAACTGGAAAATACAGAGGGAAGACAAGGCCTGAATACATGGAAGGGGAGGATATAGTAGTGAAGATAATAGTTGATGAAAAAGGAAAGATCCTAGGATCTCAGATGATCGGGAAATCTCTTGTCGGAAGAATAGATGTCATGTGTTTGGCTATATTGAATAAAATGAGTGTAAAAGATCTTGCAAACATGGAATACTGCTATGCACCTCCTGTCTCTCAGGAGTTCGAGCCTATGTATATCGCCTGCGAGTTTGTTGCAAAAAAGTTGAGATAGGGAAAAAGATATAAACAGGATTATTAACTAGAAAAGAGTAAAAACTCATTTTATAAGTTCTTTCAGCTTTGAAGCCAGTTTCTGAGAGTACTCTCTTCTTTCTTCTTCTGAGATATTGGGATTGATCTCGGATATTATTGCGGGAAGTTCTCTTTCCATTTTTTTAGTAAACTCGTACTGCGATATGAAGTAAACTCCTAAAATCAGATTAATAAAAAGCATTATGAAAAAACTGGTTAAAAAATAGAATATTTCTGAAATAGAAACATTTACAAAAATACCATGCGAAACAAAAGATATGATAATAGAATAATAAACTACGGAAAGAAGTACCGCTGTGATCCCTACGATCTTCATCATCTCTCTTTTGGACAACATTGCAATCACTATATACCTTCCTAATTTAAATTTATCTATTTTTTATCAAATAACGTATATCCTATCTTTCTCACCATAATGTCCTGCCTCTTTAAAATAATAAGCTTTGGCAACTAAAGCACATATCAGTGCATCTTCTTCGTGTTTGTTTTTAAAAATATATTTTTTTAATTCGTCTTTTAATTTTTTTCTCGATGCATGCGGATACGTTTCTATTACTTTTCCTCTGATGTTTTTTTTAAGATAAATTCCCCTTTTAGTTAGTTTCTGCATACCTTTAAAAGTAAGAGGGAGTATTTTAAACTCTTTTCTTAATTCAAGATCGCATTCTCTGAAATGTTTCCCATAAAAGGAAAGAGGGGAATCTATGGCAATTATTTTAGACTTAAATTTCTCTATAAAATTTAGGATTTCATTATTCGTATGCAATGAATCTGATATTACTTTTTCATTTATAAAAGCCATTCCTGTAATGTTTTTTTCATCTCCAGCAAGGTCTATACCGAGGAACATGGTAATATATTAAAGAAGAATTTCTTAAAGTTTTTTACACAAAGACAGAAAGATTTATATATACATATATCTGGCATCAGGTAACACTATGAAACAAACATTGAAAAAGCTGATAGGAAGAGATGTTAACTAAAAGGGGTTTTGATGGAAGAACCTGATGTTTTTATTCGGCCAATGCAAGAAAACGAGAAAAAATCTGTCCGGAAAATTATGAATCGGTCTTTCCCGTTTGTACAGCGATGGTTTTTTTCTCTCACTCCCGATGTCTTGGTCGCAGTACTAAACGAAAAAGTGATAGGTGCTATTGTTCTTAAGCGCATCCCCCTTCCCGGAAAGCGTAAAGGGGGGTTGATGTACTGGGGATTTGTCGATCCAGATGTTCGTGGCATGAAAATTGGACTGAAGCTGTACAAAGCTGGAATTGAGTACCTTGAAAACTTAGGATGTGATGAGATACTGGGATGTGTCGAAGGCAACAACACCAGTTCGAGCAACATACTGGCAGCGAATGGATTCTCTATTCTGTCTCTGGGGCAACAGATCCAACGTTACGGGATTGGGATAGTGCCGCTCTGGTTCCGGATCTTTCATTATATTGATATCGGGCATTTTTTGTGGGTTCGTCCTCGTACAGAAAAAACAGGCAGTTCATCCTGGCAATGGTGGGGAAACGTTCTGATAAACATCCTGGTTTTTTCGCTGGCGAGCTGGACTGGATTCCATTTTACCAATCTGCGATTTTATTCTGTTATACCTCTTTTTATTTTATTATTTTTAGGAGTGCGGGCAATTGCGATGCGGATTGCAGCAAAACTTTGTGGGCTTTCTGTCAGGTACCGGGCATGGGAATCGGGTTTTCCTTTGAGTTTTGTGCTTGCTCTGATATCGGGTATATGGTACCCAATCCCAGGATCCGTTTATCCCACTTCTAATCAATGGCGTTATCGTGATCTTACCCATAAACTGGGACCTATAGCTCTAGCCGGAGCTTTTTCGATTCTTTTACTGACATGGGGTTTATCTATATTTTTCCACTATTTACCATCTGAAATGGCTTTCATGTCTTATTTCATTGAATTGGCAGGGAAACCTCTGCTTATTTTTGATATTATGCTCCCGTTTTTCCCATTTGTCAGCTATGACGGAAGGCGGATATGGGATTGGAACCGAATCATCTGGATTATAACAGCTGTGGCAGCTGGAGGAGTCGTCTGGTTTGGTTAGAAGTTCGTTGCCTTACTTCCTGAAGAGTTCTAACTTTTTATGTAAGAACCGAAAGCTTTATATATAAGTGTTCTTACATAGTCTCGGTGATACTATGAAAAAAGCACTGGTTTTGATCTTGATCATGAGTTTGATAGTGCCTATAGAGGCAGCGGATACTTTCAATGTGACAGTTATTCCTGATAGACCTTACTACAAATCTGGAGAAACTGCCAGGATAACTGTTATAGTTGCGAATAAGACGCACTATGATCTTGAAAATGTGGAAGTAAGAGTGTTTCCAAAAAAACCGTTATCTATTGAGGATAGTGAGTATTCTTTAGGGGATATGGGTCATGACTGGAAGTCTTTTCCAAAAACGGCCATATTTGAGATAGATATAGATGAAGATGCAGATTCTGGGGAATATACAATAAAAGGAAGGATAGAGAGCAATAAATTCTCTCAGGAATTTGATTTTGAGATCAGAGTGGTCTCTGAAGTGCTCATATCGATAGAAAATGTTGAGTATCCAGAAAACATAAGATCCGGAGACATTTTTGACCTGAGTTTTGATCTTGAAAACATAGGAGGGGCAGAGATCGAATGGATAAAATTGAATCTCATAAGCGAGGTATTCATGCCGAAGGGAGATGATCTAGAAAAGATCTATAAGAACATAGGGCCGAAAGAAACAGCTAAAATAAAATTTTCATTGGAAACTGGTAAAAAAACACCTCCAGGGACTTATCCTCTTACTGTAAATATAACGTATAAGGACAAGTTTGGAAATATTGTTAATGAACAGAAAACTATCGCCGTTAAGATAGAGGAAATGAAAACTGCTGTCATAGATATAACAGACGTAAAAACAGGAAAATTATCTCCCGGAGAGAGTTTTGAACTCACTCTGAAGTTAAGAAACTCAGGAAGTGGAGAAATAAAATGGATAAAGATTGAAATAGACCCATTAGTTAATTCAATTCCTATTTTAACTCCCAACAACGATGATCTTGAGAAACTTTACAAAGATTTTCGTTCTGACTCCGAAATTACGGTGAGTTTCGATTTAAGCGTGAACGAAGATCTGGACTCCGGAAATTATCCCGTAATACTTAACATTGTATATTTGGATGATCTTGGAAATATAGTGAACGAAAAACATATAATAGGATTGGAGATAAGAGGTGTTCCTCGGATAGTAATTCAGGGTGTGGACTCTGATCCGAAGATACCCCTTAAAGGTGGAGAGGTTACAATATCTGTTAATCTCGAGAATATAGGAACAGGGAATGCTAAAATTGTGAAAGTGGGATTTTTGTCTGAACTTGGAAACTTTATGAGCTACGTTGGCGGCATAAAGAAGGGAGACAGCAGTGTAGCAGTTTTTAATACCGTTATTCCAGATACAGGAAGTGAAAAATGCGAGATAAAGATTCTTGTGGAGTACGAAGACGAGATCGGCAATAAAAAAACTCTTGAGGATAGTTATATCATAACTCTAAAAGAGGGAAAAGCATACACAAAACAGTTAATAGGAGTTTTTGTACTTGCTATAATAGGAATAATTGGCTGGTGGTACAAGAAACGCAGAGATCTGAAGAAAATAATGAAGTGAGTCCATGAACTTCCTGGAGATCGTTTACAAAAATATACTGAGGAGAAAGGCGAGAACATTTCTATCTTTATTGGGAATAATGATAGGTGTCTCTGCCATCGTTGCATTAGTGGGCGTCTCAAATGGATTGAAAAGCAGTGCACTCGACGTGATGGGGTCACTCACAGGTGACATCTCTGTTACCACGAGTGGAACTTTCTTTACTGTGGAGCCCATGGATGAGTCAGTGATGGGTAAAATAAAAGATATAAAAGGCGTAAAATACGTTGCTCCTGTAGTGATCATTCTCGATGTAGAAGCAATGACAGGAGGTGGACAGGGGCCCAGCAGTTTTGAGGTCTACGGTATCGATCCTGTGGCCGAGAAGCTTATCGGCACATCTGCCACGGAAGTAAAAGAGGGAAGAGCTCTACAAGCAAGCGATAGATACAAAATGATAGTGGGAAGCACGTATGCGAAGATGGAAGACCTCAAAGTGGGGAGTAAAGTAAAGTTCTACGAGAGACAGTTTGAAGTAGTGGGGATCATGGAGACAGGTAACTTCATTATGGATCAGATGAGGGCAATACCCATAGATGTTGCAAGAGAAGTAGCGGGAATAGATCCTGATATAATACATATGGTGAGGGTAAAGGTCGAAAAACCTGGAACAGAAAAAGAAGTCGCTTTGAGAATAAATTTGATAATTCCAGATGTTGAAGCAACAACCTCGTCTGAACAGACGGAACAGATAAGCGAGTTTCTGGATACGATAGAGACAATGACGTGGGCTATATCTGCTATAGCAGCTATAGTTGGCGGAATAGGAATTATGAATACGATGTTGATGTCAGTAATAGAAAGAACAAAGGAGATAGGGGTTTTTAAAGCTGTCGGCTGGAGTAACAATGATGTTTTAAAAATGATACTTCTTGAAGGGTTTTTACTGGGCCTTTTTGGAGGAGTTCTTGGCATTGGAGGAGGAAAACTTACTACAATAGCTTTTGCATCTTTTTTGAGAGGATTTCAGGCCAACATAACATTGGTCCTCGTAGGAGAAGCAATGCTATTTGCTGTTGCTCTTGGAGTTTTTGGGGGAATATATCCTGCTTACAAGGCTGCTTCAATAGATCCTATAGATGCTTTGAGGAATGAGTGAATGATAGAACTCATAGATTTAAAAAAATACTACAAAATTGGAGATATAATAGTTAAAGCCTTAGATGGCGTGAGTATTAAAATAGAGGAGGGCGAGTTTTTAAGCATCGTCGGCCCTTCAGGCTCAGGCAAAACAACGCTTTTAGACCAGATAGGTGCTCTTGATACTCCTACTTCTGGGAGCGTCATAATAGATGGTATAGATATTGCCAAAATCCCGAAATCTATTCTCTACATGCTAAGAAGGGAAAAAATAGGATTTGTATTCCAGAATCATAATCTTATAGCCAGTTTAACTGCCCTGGAAAATGTTCTCATACCGTTACTTCCCGAAGGTATAAACCCGAAAAAGTATGAAAGAGCATTAAAACTATTGGAGGCTGTCGGATTAAAAGAAAGAGCACTGCATAAACCGTCCGAGCTTTCTGCAGGCCAGAAACAGCGAGTTGCTGTGGCAAGAGCTTTAATAAATAATCCTAAAATGATTTTAGCAGATGAACCAACAGGTTCTGTCGATACAAAGACAGGACAGGAGATTGTAGGGATTTTAAAGCAGTTGAATTCAAATTTTAATACAACTATAATAGTGGTAACTCATGATTTGGAGATTGCAAGAAATACTGAAAGGATCATTTTTTTAAGAGATGGAAAAATAGATAAAGAAACCAAAATTTAAAAAAGATTATGATAATCTCGATAGCGCAGATGGATATTGTACTGGGGGATAAAGGGAGAAACATACGGAAGGGAGTATCCTTTATAGAAGAGGCAGTGAAAAGAAAATCCGATATTATAGTATTTCCTGAACTCTGGACTACTGGATATGCAAAGGATGTAAAAGAGTTAGCAGAACCCCTCAATGGAAAAACTATTAAAAAACTTACAGAAACTGCAAAGGAGAAAAATATCAAAATTTTCGGATCTATAGCGGAAAATCATTACAATACGATGCATTATATATCGTCAAAAGGATTAGAAGCTTCTTACAGGAAGATTCATCTCTTTTCACTGATGAATGAAGAATTGTTTTTTGCTGCAGGAAACAAAATCGGATTAAAAGAAAATATAGGGATGATGATATGTTATGATCTAAGATTTCCAGAACTTTCGAGAAAACTAACTATGAATGGAGCTGAAATACTGATCATATGCGCAGAATGGCCGTATCCTAGAATTGAACACTGGAGAACACTGCTGAAAGCAAGGGCGATTGATAACCTGGTCTATGTTATAGGATGCAACAGAGTCGGCAACGACACGAAATTCGAGTATTTCGGGCATTCTTCTGTAATAGATCCATGGGGAAGAAGGATGATCGAAGGAGGAAAAGATGAGACTCTATTAACATGTGAGATCGATCTTTCTTTAGTAAAGGAAGTGCGGAAAAAATTCCCCGTCCTGAAAGATATAAAAGAAATTTATTAGAGTTATCTCTAAAATAAATACAATCATTGATTCTTAATGAATGGGAACTATTGACATAATTCTATACCAAGGAAAAAATTAAAATGGTAGAACAAAGAATATGTGTTATGTTAACAATAAAAAACTGTTCTCTGATCGACGGCAATGGAAACTTTGAAGAGGATGTATCTATTCTCATTGAAAACAATAAAATAAAAGAGATAGGTTCCCCAGAGGGAAGAGGGAGAATAATAGATGGCAAAGGCAAGTATGTACTTCCAGGATTGATAGATTCGCATCTTCACTTAGCTGGAACAAGGAGCATGAATCCCCTGGATTGGGTCCTGGAAAATTCCGCATTAAAGACGATAAGAGCTGTAAAAGATGTAGAGAAACTTGCAGAAGCTGGATTTACGAGTGTTAGATGTGCAGGAATAAGTCCTCATTCCTTAGCTTTAAGAGATGCTGTCAATGAAGGGATCATAAAAGGTCCTAGAATTCAGGCAGCTGGAAGAGCGATGAGCCAGACTGGTGGCCATGGCGATTTTCACATGCTTCCGTTGGAATGGGCTAAGAAAGCTGAAATGTCGTGTATAGTAGATGGTGTTGACGAATGCAGAAAAGCTGCTAGGGAACTGTTAAGAGAAGGTGTGGATTTTATTAAGATGTGTACAACGGGAGGAGTTCTGTCGGAAAAAGATTCTCCAGAACAAGCACAGTTCACTGTAGAAGAGATAAGAGCAGTTGTGGAAGAGGCCGAGAGGGTAAATAAAAAAGTAGATACACATTCACAGGGTACAGAGGGCATAAGGAATGCTGTAAAAGCAGGAGTGAAAAATATAGTCCATGGATTTTATCTAGATAAAAAAACGTGCAGAATGATGATCGAAAATAACTGCGTATATATACCCACGTTATCTGTGAACTATAAACTGTTTACAGAGGGCAAAGACTTCGATGTTCCTGAGTATGGTCTGAAAAAGATTAAAAAGACGTCGGAGATACATAAAGAAAGTATTGCTCTGGCATACAAGATGGGAGTAACAATAGCAACAGGGACAGATTTTATAGGACCTGAGTTACTTCCTCACGGAGATAATACTTTAGAACTGGAACTTTTGGTAGAAAAAATAGGTTTTACAGAGATGGAAGCGATCACAGCTGCTACAAAAAATGGGGCAATAACAATGGGGAAAGACGATCTTGGAACGATAGAAGAAGGAAAAACTGCAGACATGATCATTGTAAACAAAAATCCTTTAGAGAATATAAAAATATTGAGAGAAAAGAAAAACATAGAATATGTCATAAAAGATGGAGTGATAATATGAATACAGAAGAAATAATGGGAATAGCTTTAAAATTGGCAGGACAGAAGAAAATTCCGGAAGATTCTGAGATATACCTACATGGAGAAAATATAAAAAGAGTTCTTTTTGGGATCGATATAAATGTCTCAGAACTTCTTTTAGCCCAGAAACTAAAATGTGATTGTGTAATAGCGCATCATCCCCTGGGGAATAATGCTGTTCTCAATTTTTATAAAATAATTGATAAACACGCAAGCATCATGATAAAAAACGGAATCCCTGAAGAAAAAGCATGGAAATCTGTAGAGCGCTTAAAAAATAGTTTAAAAATAGCGAATCATTCACGGAATTATACACACATTCCATCGATAACTAAAAAAATTGGGATGCCATTAATGAATATACACAATCCGTTGGATGAAATAGGAAGAAGAATAATGCAGGAAACTGTGAACAACGCAAAACCAGAAAGGGTAAGAGATGTTATAAATTCGTTATATACTCTCCCCGAGTTCCAAAAAGCACTCACAAAAATAAAAGCTGTGATAGGGAGCGAAGAAGGAGACGCAAGAAAGACTGTGGTAGCACATGGAGCAGGTACTAACGGTGGGTACGATATCGCGAAAACTTATTTCGAATACGGATTTTGTGTTGTTTATATTCATATAGGTGTCGCTGATTACCTTAAACTGAAGAATGAAAAAGGGAATCTTATAGTGTCAGGTCATATAGCAAGCGATTCAGTTGGCATAAATCCTTTTATAAAAGCTTTGGAAAAAGAAAGTATAGAAGTTATAAAAATAAGTGGAGTTTACTGCTAAGTTTGAAGACAAAATATTTATATCATAGAAAATTTTAAATAAAGAGGAAGATAATATATACTGGAAATCCAAGGGAAAAGAATGGAAGACATGAATGAGTACATAAAAAATGTCCTCGATGAAGAGGAACTCATAGAAATCAAAGGAGAAGCCTTTGGAAGACTTGCTCCTGATTCCGAAATAAGGGACAAATCATGGGTATATAAAAAATACTTTACTCTTGAGCCTCTCGAAGCGATCCCCAAGGAGGAAATTACAGAAAAAGAAGAGGAAGATCTATTGAAACCATTTGAAGAGGTTCCAATTCCTTTAGAAGTTTCTATACCAGAGGTAGAAGTTCCAAAAAGAGAGTTTCCACTTTTAGAAAAGCCTAAACCTCCAAAACATGAAGAAGAGATATCACCAAGAACAAAGGAGCTTTTAAAAGAAGTTGAGGAAATTAACAGACTTTACGATACCGTATATATCCTCTACAATCTGGATAAAGTTAAATCAAAGTACCTACAATTACTCAATGAAAGAAATAAGTTGCTTGATAAAAATCCGTATGTGATCGAGAGAATAGATAAAAGTCTCACAGAACTGAAGGATAAAATAAATAAGGTCTCTCATAAAAAAGAATCTCAGAAAATAAGAGGAGAATACGAAGTTTTTCTCGATAAACTTGATAGAATACTTAGAGAATATACAAAAAAATATATTGTTGCCAATTCAGAAGAAGTCAGGAGAAAATACCTCGAATTTCTAGACGAAAAAGATAGAATGGGTCCCGGATTTCCACAATTGAAAGAAGTGGCAGAAAAAAGGATTCAGGAGCTGAGAGATAGAATAGACATGGTAGGGAGGAGTAAAGACCTTAAAAAAGAGGTACTGGCAATAATGAAACTTTCCAATGAGATAATTGAAAAGGCAAAGAAAGAAGATCTAGAAGGATTAATGAGTAATTACAAAACATGTGTGAACAGATATGAATCTATCTCCAAAGATATCCCGAAACCTGTGAGTGATAAGATAAAAAACAAACTTTTTGAGTGTAACAGGATTTTAAAATCTTTAAAAGAGAGAAAAGTGGCTAGAAAAGAAATGGTACAAAGAGAGACAGTCAGGACAAGTCAGTACGAAGTCCAGGGATTAAAGATCTACTGGAATACATATATGAAAGAGGTTCAGGGGTTTAACAAACTTTTATCGAGAGCAAAATCACATCAGTACTTTGAGTTATACAATAAATTCAATAAACTCAGAGATACTTACTCCAATCTCGTAAAACGAGAGGCCATTCCACAGACTGAGCTTCAGAAAGCAAGGATAGAACTATCAAAGTCGTTCGATGTATTGGAAACTTTAAAAAATGAAATGTAGTCAGGGTTTTGTTTTTATCTCTCCATGAATTGTGACATTACTTCCTATTTTCATTGTATCCGAGTATTCTATACCATCTTTTATAACAACACCATTACCCAGGATCACTTTTCCTCCGACAACTTTCAGAACCTCTGTGCTATTTCCAATACTCAGTTCACCTTCGCTTAAAACTAACTTTAGAGTGCAACCTACTCCTGTTTCTATCTTTCCTCTCCCTCTAACGCTGTCCTCTACCTCAACTCCATCTCCCATTTTTATATTGTCTGCTTCGATAAATCCCTTTACGTAAACCTCATTACCTATAGTAACATTCCCAGAGACTTTTATATCTCCGTTGATCCTTGCTTTTTCTTCTATTACAACATTTTTCTTAGCATTTATTCCGCCATTGATTATAATTCCTTTGGAAATTACTATATCGAGATGTTCAGAGTTGATGGCAAAAGTTTTCATCTCTATCTGTTCCCTTTTCATTATAAGTTCTTTTTTTAAGCTTTCAACAGACTCTCTCATCTGCTGTCTTTCCACAACAAACTTTTCTAATTTGTTGACGAGATTTTGATTTTCAGTTTTTAATCTTTCTATTATACCCTGCATCCCCCTAACATCGCCAAATCTTCCTTCATACTTTCTTATCTGATCTGTTAAATTTCGATTCTGCACTTTTAAGCTTTCCAGCTGCTGACTTAATACTTTAATTTTTCTGTCTTTTTCTTTACTACTAAAGAGCGGCATGAAAATCCTCCTTTATTTTTTATTATAATTTATTATATCTTCAACCTTTTTTAAGTTTTTCTCTTGCAACACCGGTAACACTTCTCCTCCCATGATCCACTACTCTGATATCATAAAAATTTTTAAGTTCTAATCTCTTTTTTATCCCGACTACCAAAGGGTATGTCCCAAATTGTCTCCCAAATGTTGTTTTTCCATCATAAATCTCGGTATAAACGTTTTTCAATACTGTATTTTCAGGTATAACTTTTCTTAACATCTCTTTATCTACCTCTTCTCTTATTTTTTCTCTCCAGATGTAATAAAACCTATTATTTTTCTTCAACGTTTTCAATCCTTTTTCAAATATCTTCGTATTTGGAAATGGAACAACTTTTCTTATATTTATTCTTCTCAGTAAAAGATTTTCATCCAGAAATCTTTTCAGCCCCCGATAATTTATCTCAAGCGTCTCTTTTGTCTCTCCTATCAATCCTAAAACTATATTTATCCCCGGCAAAAATTTTGGGACTCCATTTTCCCTGAGTTTTCCATATTTATTTAAAATCTCCACGGCTTTGTAGAGGACCTCCGGAGACGTATTGAGATTGTTTTTTCTGATTACCTCTTCATCAAAACTTTCCATTCCAAAGGCTGCCACGTTCCCTGATGTGCAGTACTTTACGATCGCCTTTGTTATTTTTACTCCTTCTTCAGTAATAACTCTGTTGGGATTTGCATTGTCTATATGAAGCATTTTTAAATCCATTTCGTTTAATGCTTTAAGCAATTTTTCTATCTCTTCATAATTCTTATAAGAATAGAAACAGGGCTGTTTCCCGAGTCTGAAGTATCTGCACCCCATATCATAAAAAGCCTTCACCTCTTTGATTATATCCTTAACATCTCGAAATTCTATTTTTTTCAACGATTCAACGCAGAAACTACATTTGCCATGGCATCCTCTTCCAGTTTCTATCTCTATTACCCTTATATGTGGTATCTGTTTAATTATATAGTTTCCATTAACAGAATACTCTTTGACTTTATTATAATCGTTAATATCCAGGAAATTTTCATCCACAAGATCAAAAAAATCTTCTTTCAATCTTTCGATCCTTTTTCCACCTAGTTTTTGAGTTCCGAGTCCGGCAGCAGGCCCTGTTAAAACTTTTTTTGATTTCACATCCTTTAAAAGGTCACAGATCTCATGCAAAGTCCCTGGAACAGCACTCAGATACTTTCCAGGAGTTTGCACACCTAAAACTATGATCAGTGTAGAGTTTTTAAGTATTTTTTCTACATTTTGATAATTTACCGTAAGATTGTATGTTTTTATATCCGTTTTCTCGTTTAATCTCGTTCTTTTTATCTTTTTTTTATATTTCCAGAAGCGGAGATCGTCTATTGTAAGATAGTACGAGTTTTTCAGAGCACCTGCAATGTATCGTGGGTACGTTCCGAGATAGGGGGGAACACCAAGCCCTGAAGGCTCGTCAGTGTAACAGTCTATAATACAGTACTGCATGTATCTTACTTTGCGATATTAACTATTTCTATATTTCTGTTGATCTTTACTATATCCTGCGGCTTTATTTTTAAAAGAGCATGATCGCTTCCACCTCCTCCATAAACGTACTCTTTGTTCATAACTCTTTTATCAATCAAAACTTTCATGTCCAGTATGGGAGGTACTCCCCCTACTTTATATCCCGTTATATCCAAAACTTCTTCTTCTGAAGCTAACCTAATATTTTCGCAGAATTTCCTTAATTTTTTAAAATCTATAGATTTATTTCCAGGAACTATACATAAAATAGGCTCATCGCCTATCATTACCAGACTCTTTATTATTTCTCTAGAAGAAATACCCAGAAGCTCCTCAGCCTGTTTCACTGTCCTCACTTTTTCCTTAAACTCGATGAACTCTGTATCAAAACCTTTCACTCTCTCTTTTAGGTTTTCCATAATATTCCTAATGAAGGGATGCTCTTAAAGGTTTTGAGTGCATAACCTTTTTTACTACAAGATCAAAAAGAAACTATGTTTTCTCTGAAGGTAAAAACAAAGATATATCCAACAGAAAATGAAGAGAAAGTCAAAAGAGCCGTGAAAAACATATTCGATATAGAGTTTAAAATGGAAAATGACTATATCATAGGAGAATCTGGAAAAATAGAAAGCTTGGATATCCTAAAAGAGAAACTGAAGAATCAAGCTATAAGAGACAGTGCAAGAAGTATTTTTTTAAAGAATATGGATGAAAAAAAACTAAAATTCAGCTTGAATAAAGAAACAGCTTTCGTTGGCCTTGTGAATTTTTTAGAGGAATCAAAACTGGGTGTAATAGAAGTAGAGATAGAAAACGAAGACATACTAAAGATCATTGATCTTATGGCGCCCAGTACATTACAAAACGAACATTTTTAAAAAATTATTACAAATTATATCATGAATTACAAACTTATAATTGCCGCATGCGTTCTAGGGCTTATTTTTACTCAAATATTTATCTATGAGTTTAAAAGAAACCCGAATGAATATACAGAATTAAACTTTGTTTTTCTAAAAAAAGAAGGAGAAAAAAACGATGTGTATAAGATTTATTTGGATGAAACAGTAGAGACTAGAGAGAAAGTATTTTCTTATAAAGGCGATTTCTATACGATACTCGATTATTCAAATGGAATGTTTTTTCTTGCAAAATATCCAAAAGAAATAAAAGAAAATGAAAAATTTAATTTTTATTTCGAGATAACAAATAATCTTGGAAAAGATTGGAATTATATATATTATATATCTTTAAATGAAAAAATTGTGAAAGAAAATGAGATATTCCTAAAAAATAAAGAAAAAAAACTTATAAAAGAAGAGCTACAGATCAGTTCTACAGGAAAAAATAAAGTCTCGATAAAGTTAGACACTAAAGAAGAGATATATTTTTATGTAGAAGTATTTTAAAAATCATAGATCTCTGGATTTGCTTTTCTTAATGATATAATTTGTAAAGAAAAAGATATAAACATACAGAGAAAAGAAGAAACATGAAGTTTACTCGAAGAGAAATAAATGATCTTTTTATATCATGGATAGTACTCAGCTTTGCACTTGCCGTGTTGTGGTGGGGTATCGATAGACCACTTTTAATTTTGAGAATGATGCCGAGATCATTTATTGCCGTAGGCACAGGGTTTGCATTTCATGAAATGGCGCATAAATATATCGCGCAGAGACACGGGCTTGCAGCAGAGTTTCGCAGGTGGAACTTTGGCCTTCTCATGGCAGTTATATCTTCTTTTCTCGGCTTTCTATTTGCCGCTCCCGGTGCTGTTCATATTTTTGGCTATGCAGATGCAAAAGTTATGGTAAAAACTTCTATTGCTGGCCCTATTGCAAACTTTATTGTGGCAATAACATCGCTTGGACTATCCTTAATCTTAGTGGACATTGATAACTTTTTATTTTTCCTCGCATACTTTAACCTCTTCCTTGCTTTATTCAATCTCCTCCCCATTCCTCCTCTAGATGGATCAAAAGTTCTGAAGTACAATCCCATACTGTGGGCTATTGTATTCTTTCCTGTTCTGGCAGTATTGATCTTTGTTTTCTGAAAGTATTTCAAGCCCCGAGGGGGATTTGAACCCCCGACTTGCTGCTTACGAGGCAGCCGCTCTACCACTGAGCCACCGAGGCATACAGTTATTTGATTTTTAGATTTAAAAATTTTATACTATAACTTTTTATTTACATTCATATTAAAAGAGTTATGCATCCTTACATAAGGATTACGAGACCAGTGAACTCGATAATGTCAGGTTTTGCTGTTTTCATAGCGGGAATAATCGCGGGAGGATACCCGTTTACATATAAAGTCATACTGGCGAGTATAGTCTCAATTGTTGCATGTTCAGGAGGAATGGTGATCAACGATTATTTTGATTATGATATAGACAAAATAAATAGAAAGGATAGGGTTTTACCCATGGGTGAAATGAGTTTAAAAGCAGCATTTTTTTATGCTATCTTTCTTTTTGTTTTTGCCTGCTTTATAGCCTACTTTGTCAATTTTAAAGCATTTTTTATCTGCATTACTGCAAGTATATTGATGTTTTTGTATGCCTATAAACTGAAAAGAATGTGCATTGTTGGGAATATACTGGTAGGTTTTTTGACATCTCTCACCTTTCTTTATGGTGGGGCTGCCGTAAATAGAATGGAAGCTGTAGGAATGCTTTTCATATGCTCATTCCTTGCGAATATCTCGAGAGAAATTATGAAAGATATAGAGGATATGAAAGGAGACAAAGAAATGGGATCATCTACCCTCCCCATAGTCTATGGAGAGAAAAAATCTCTTTTGATATCTCAGATATTTTTATTATCAGGTATGATTACCACATTTCTCCCCTATGTTTACAATATTTTTGGAGTTCAGTATCTTTTCATGATATCGGTACTGAATATCTTTGTATTCTGGACTTTATATATCAGTAAAAAAAATGTTTCAAGAGCAGAAAAATCATTGAAAATAGAAATGTACGGCGTTCTCTTTGTATTTTTTGTATCAAAAATTATAGATCAGATTGCATAAAATATAAATACATGAAAAGATATAGTTAATACATGGTAGAGAAAAAGTGCGTAATCCCCATAATCTTGTTGTTAATTCCATTGGTAAGTGGAGTTGTAAACTGGCACTTTGAGGTAGATATTGACGATGCGTGCGAGATAGCAAAAGCAGAAAACAAACTTGTACTTCTTTATGTATACGACGAATGGACAGAAAATGCGGATCGTATTCTTGAGGATTCAAAAGTTTCTGAGTATATAAACAGTCATTTTTATGCAATGAAGCTATATAAATTTACTTCAAAAGCAATATGCGAAGCTTATGATATAGAAAAAGCTCCAACTGTTGTATTTTTAGATGTTTATGCAGAAGAAATTGGCAGAATTGAGGGGTTCTCGAATTCAGAGGATTTTTACAACGAAATGAAAGAGACAATTGAAGCTAAAGAGTTCAGAGAACAACTTAGAGATGAAGCTTACGAGGCACTGACAAATGCAGATTCTCTTTACGCAAAAGGAGAATACAAAGAGAGTAAGGAACAGTATAATATAGCATTGAATAAATTTAAGCAATTGGGAGAGAAAGAAAAAGAGGAATACTGTAAATCTAAGATATCTAGTGCAGATGTGAAAATACAGTTAGGCCTTTTGAAATACGGCTTAATCATATTTGTAGCAGTTGTAGCCTTTTTCGCTCTTATATACTATATATCGGCAAAAAAATGATTATCTTTCGACTACAAAGGCTATTTTAACATGCGCTTTAAATCTTACAATCTTATTTTCTTCTACATCTCCTTTATATCCCAAAATGTCTATTCCTGTTATATTTTTCACAGTTTTTTCAGCTTCTTTCAATGCATTCTGCACTGCATCTTCCCAGCTCCTTTCAGAACTTCCTACGAGTTCAAGTATTTTAACTACACTCATTCGATCACCTGATTATTATAATATCTTTCAAGTTAATATATCTTTTCAGGTTACATAATTTTCCAGTCTTCCTACTTCATCTATTTCTAGGATTATACGATCTCCCTTTTTTATCTTCCCCACACCTTCAGGAGTTCCTGTTGCTATTATATCTCCTCTTTCGAGCGTCATTATTTTAGAAACATACTCTATAATCTGATCTATCGTAAATATCATGTATTTTGTATTTGAATTCTGTTTTATTTGATCATTTACCCACAATTTAATATTTAGATTATGGGGATCTTCTATCTCTTCTTTTTCCACTACTTTAGATATTGGTGCAAAGGTGTCAAATCCTTTTGATATGCTCCATGGATATCCCCTGCTCTTTGCATAACTCTGAAGATCTCTTGCCGTTATGTCCAAAAGTGCGGAATATCCCAAAATATGAGAATATGCTCCTTCTTTTGATATATTTTTTCCTTTTTTTCCGATTATTACAGCCAGTTCTCCCTCATAATGTGTTTCTTTTGAAATTTCAGGGATCACTATATAATCTGAACTGTATATTATAGCTGAAGGTGGTTTTAAAAAGAGTATAGGCTCAGTAGGCAGTTCACTCCTCATCTCCTCTGCATGCTTTCTGTACGTTCTTGCCAAGCAGATTATCTTTGTAGGGTAGATTTTTTCATCCGTATCTTTTACTATCAGAGGTTTCATAGAATCTCTATGTGAAAAGGTTTAAATAACTTTTTTTTAGATTATATATTGATGGAAGTACAATTAAAAGTTGCAGGTGCAAGACAGGAAGATGTCGGAAGAGGGATCGTCAGGATAGATAAGAAGTTTCAGAGAAAGATAAATGTGGTACAAGGAGACGTTGTAGAGATAATTGGCAATAGGGAAACTGCTGCCTTAGTTATAGACGCTTATCCGGATGATATAGGCTTGGATATAATCAGGATGGATGGACTCATAAGAAAAAATGCTAAAACAACTATGGGTGAGTTTGTAAAAGCTAAAAAGGCAGATGTGAAGCCTGCAAAAAATGTTGCAATGGCACCAACGCAGAGGGGCATGAGGATAATGATCTCTGGGAATGTAGTTTCGAGGAATCTCAGGGGAAGAGTTTTGAAAAAGGGAGACGTAATAAGTCTTATCTCCCAGAGAAAGGATCCTTTTACTGAATCTATATTCAGTGATCTTTTCGATGTTATCTCGGGTTCACCTTTCGGTCTTGGCGAAATTAGATTTGTAGTTGTAAATACGTCCCCTTCTGGTGTAGTCCAGATGACGAACATTACAAAAGTAGATGTTCTTCCTGAGGCCGTCGAGATCAAAGAGTTGGAAATGCCGACAGTAACATACGAGGATATAGGAGGACTTAAAAAGGAGATACAGAAAGTAAGAGAGATGATCGAGCTTCCTTTAAAACATCCAGAGCTCTTTGATAGACTCGGAATAGAGCCCCCAAAGGGTGTACTTCTCTACGGACCTCCAGGTACCGGAAAAACTCTTATTGCAAAGGCTGTAGCAAGTGAGAGTAATGCTCACTTTATATCCATAAACGGTCCCGAAATAATGTCAAAATTCTATGGGCAGAGTGAAGAAAATTTAAGAAAGGTTTTTGACGATGCTGAAAAAAATGCTCCTTCTATAGTCTTTATAGATGAAATAGATGCCATAGCTCCCAAAAGGGAAGAAGTTACTGGAGAGGTTGAAAGAAGAGTCGTAGCACAGCTCCTTGCATTGATGGACGGGTTAAAGACCAGAGGCAAGGTAATAGTTATATCGGCTACAAATAGACCAGAAGCACTTGATCCAGCTTTAAGAAGACCAGGAAGATTTGACAGAGAGATAGAGATAGGTGTGGCTACTAAAAGTGGAAGAAAGGAGGTCCTTCAGATACATACGAGAGGGATGCCGCTGGAAAATGTAAATCTTGATCATCTTGCGAATATAACATACGGATTTGTTGGGGCAGATCTTGAGGCTCTCTGCAAAGAAGCTGCAATGAACTCTTTAAGAAGAATTCTACCAGAAATAAATTTAGAAGAGGAAAAAATACCTCCCGAGATTCTTGAAAAAATAAGAGTTACGAAAAATGATTTTGAAGAATCTTTAAAAGCAATTGAGCCTTCTGCGATGAGAGAAGTTTTTGTACAGACACCGAATGTAAAATGGGATGATATAGGAGGACTACAAAAGGTAAAAGAGGAACTGAGAGAAAGTGTGGAATGGCCTTTGAAATATCCTGAGCGATTTAAAAAAATGGGAATAAGACCTCCTAAAGGAATATTTTTATACGGTCCTCCTGGCTGTGGGAAGACGCTCCTGGCAAAAGCGGTGGCCTGCGAAAGCGAAGCGAACTTTATCTCCGTCAAGGGACCTGAAATTCTATCTAAATGGGTAGGAGAGAGCGAAAAGGCTGTAAGAAAAATATTCAGAAAAGCAAGACAGGTTTCCCCGAGCATAGTATTCTTCGATGAGATAGATTCTATAGCAGCTATCCGTGGTGAGGAAATAGGAAGTAGGGTAGGTGAAAGAGTCGTTGATCAGCTTCTCACGGAGATGGACGGACTGGAAGAGTTGAGCAATGTAATCGTTATAGGAGCCACAAATAGACCTGATATTGTGGATCCTGGCTTTTTGAGACCTGGGAGATTTGACAGGAGAATACTGGTTCCTGCTCCTGACAAGAAAGCGAAACTTGAGATATTGAAGGGACACACTAAAAACATGCCGCTGGCAAAAAACGTTGATCTTAAGTATCTTGCAGAGAAAACAGAGAATTTCTCGGGGGCAGACTTGGAAGGACTGGTCAGAGAAGCTGCAATGATCGCGTTGAGAGAAGATGAGAATATTAAAGAGGTCAGCATGTGCCACTTTAAAAAAGCGCTTGAGGAAATGACACCTTCAATAGATAGAGAGACTATTAGAAGTTATGAACTTCCTACGATAAAAAAGAGTACAGGGATATATGGCTGATTGACCTCAGTATCCTGCCAGAATAAATGTAATCATACGCTTTTCAGCTTTTCTAAGATGTTCCACTGCAGTTGCTTTACTTATTCCCAGCTTTTTTGAGAGTTCTTCGGTAGTTATTTTTCTTGGAATATCATAGTATCCATTTTTCTTTGCAGCTACGAGAACTTCCTTCTGTTTTTCTGTTAGAGAGAAGAGAACATCATACTCTAGAAAATTCGCTTTTTGAAAATGAATATTTTTTACAACTCCAAATATTTTAATCATCTTTAAGAATTTTTTCAGATTGTCGTTGTCACTGATAAATGATAATACAATCTTTTCTTTTGAAACGAAAGAAGGAAGGGTGTATATGACATCGAAATTAAATAGTTTAAAAATTTTCATCAATTTCTTTTTGTATTCTACTTTGATTAAACAGGTATATTTATTATTATCCTCTTTTAAAACATCGAGAATTACTGATCCTTCAGGTAAACTTAAATCTTTTAACGTAAATCCTTTTTTCATTTTTATGTCACATATTACTATTTTGATACCTTTTTCAAAATCTAATTTAAGAAGAGATTTTCCTTCGCCATATTCAATCTTTTCAAAGAATTTTTTTGGCCAAAGTTTGGATGTAACTATGGGATCTAATTCCACGATTATCTTTCTCATGTGATAATCTATACAGGTGGGATATAACTAACTTACGATTTTAATTTATAAAGAGCCATACATGGTCGGCAAAAGTCTTTTTAATAAAAGAGATAATATAGTAACATGATGACAACAGATGGAGAAAAAATAATCGAAGCTGAAAATCTCACGTACAGTTATGACGACAATCTGGCGGTAGACCATATTTCTTTTTCCGTAGAAAAAGGAGAAATCCTGGGGTTTTTAGGACCTAATGGGGCCGGAAAGACTACCACGGTAAAGATGCTTACAGGTCAGTTCGCACCTCAGGAAGGCTGGGGTAAAGTATTGGGCTTTGATGTTGCCCGGGAACCAAAAAAGATCCATGAAAAAATTGGCGTCTGCTTTGAAGAGAAAAACTTGTACCCCAGGTTAACTGTGAAAGAAAACCTAGAATTCTTTGCCAACTTATTTGGACTTGAGGTAGATATCGATTCACTACTCAAACGTGTGGATTTATCCAAATGGATTGGCGATAAGGCCGAAACACTTTCCAAGGGGCTTCAGCAGAGAGTAATGTTTGCCCGATCTCTGATCAACGATCCGGATGTTCTCTTCCTGGATGAGCCGACAGGTGGTCTCGATCCCATCTCAGCAGATGCCATAAGAAATATAATTCTGTCAGAAAAAAAGAAGGGCAAAACTGTTTTTTTAACTACTCACAACATGATGGAAGCTGATAAATTGTCAGATAGAGTGGCTTTCATCAACGAAGGAAAGATAGTTGCGCTGGACACGCCAGAAAACCTGAAACTGAAACTGGGAAAGAGAACTTTGAAAGTAAAGATGAGAACTGAAAAAGGTTTTGAAGAAGAAACACTACCATTGAGGGATTCCGAAACCCCTAAAAGAACAAAAGAGCTCCTGGAAAAAAGAAACATCGCCACCATCCACACTCAGGAAGCGACATTAGAAGAGGTCTTTATAAAATTGACAGGAAGGAAGTTGGAACAATGAAAGCCTCATGCATTAAAGCTATTACCAGGAAAGATGCCGTTGCTGCGATGAGAAACAAACTGATGCTTTTCGCTGTGATATTTTCGGTTATTTTCGCTGTGGTATACTATGTGCTTCCTTCTACTGTCGAAGAAACCTTCGATGTAGCCCTCTATGATGGGAGTTCTTCTCAGTTATTTCCGCCGGTCAGCGAACTTGAGATGGAGGGCATACACATAGTATTTTTCACGTCGGGAGAAGAGTTTGAAAAAGCTGTCGAAGAGGAAGATTACGTTGCCGGCATTGCCCTGCCGGAAAATTTTGATTCTCAGTTACTCTCAGGAAAGCAGCCAACTATAACCCTCTATTTTAAATCCGATGTACCCGAAAGTGTCAGAACATCTATTGAATATTTCATACAGATGGCAATTGAATACATTGCTCTCGGAGAGCAGCCTATAGATATAGAAACAGAAATGTTGGGAGAAGATATGGCGGGGGAACATATTCCATTGAGAGAACAATCGGTACCGTTTTTCATTGTGATGGCTTTGATGATGGAAATGTGGACCATAAGCACACTGATTGTGGAAGAGAGTGCTTTTGGGACGATGAGAGCAGTTCTGGTGACTCCTGCTTCGCCTTCGGATGTGATAATGGCAAAAGGAGCAATTGGAATTATTTATTCTTTCTTTGTTGCAGCATCGATTCTCATCCTGACCCAGAGCGTGAGAGGAAATCTGCCTGTTTTGTTCCTGGGAATTTTCCTTGGTGCTGCCATGGCCGTGAGCATGGGATTGTTTCTGGGAAGTTTAACAAAAGATATTTTGGGGTCTTACATTTACGTGGGAGTTCCATTGCTTATCCTTATACTTCCAGGCATGTTTATCTTTGTGCCTGATATCTCTCTCTCCATAGTAAAGGTGATCCCGACGTACTATCTGGCAAATGCTTTCGGTCAAATTCTTAACAGTGGTGCCGGGCTGGTAGAGGTATGGAAAGACTTTCTCATCATTGCCGGCTTTGATACAGTATTTTTTGTCCTGGGCGTATATGCACTGAGGAGACGATTTTCATGAAATTTTCCAGAATGTTCTCCATGGCGAAGAAAGATGTCGTTATCATAACAAGAGAGACTTTTTTCCTGTACATGGTGGTGATGCCAATTGTCATGTCACTGGTACTCACTGCGGCTCTGGGATCCGTAGGCACTGCACGACCCACTCTCGCCATATACGGCGAGGGCGAGCTCGTGTCCATACTTGAAGAGGAACCCTCCTTAAATGTTACTATTTTTTCATCCGAGGAGAGTTTGAGGGAAGCGGTAATGGAAGGAGAATACGACGGAGGATTACTTGTGTCTCCCACCCCAAAACTCCTGATCTCTGGGAAGAGTCTTTCGAATGAAAGAGTAACGATAGGAGCCACTCTGGCGAATGTGTTTCGGGAAGTTTCAGGTAAAGAAGAGACCGTACTCTTCGAAACCAAGGTAATTGGAACTGATAAAGACCCCTGGAAGGTAAGATTGGTTCCCTTCCTAACGATATTCGCAGTAATGGTAGCGGGCATGATCATCTCAGCATCTCTCATAGAAGAGAGAGAAAAGAAAACACTGAATGCAGTACTGGTGACTCCCATCACGCCGCTTGAGGTCATAATGGCCAAAGCGCTATTCGGATTATTTCTTGGATTGATACTGGGCACTATTATCCTGGTGCTGAATGGAGCCCTTACCAGTGGGTTTTTACTCATCACGTTGTTTTTAATCCTGGGGACAACTTTTACCGTGGCGTTAGGATTGATGGCAGGAGTGGTGATGGACAACATCACAGATTTAATAACAAGAATAAAAATCTTTGGGGTGATTTTGTATTTTCCTGCACTTATCATCATGTTTCCCCAGATACCGCAGTGGCTCGGTAAGTTCTTCCCAACGTACTACTTCATCGATCCAATTTTTTCCATAACGCAAAAAGGGGCAGGATGGTCGGATGTCTGGTGGAAAGCAGTAATTCTGCTGGCCTGCGACGTTGTAGTTCTGGCTCTCGCTGCGAAGGTTTTGAGAAGAAGAATGCTCGGGAAAAAGATAAAAGCCTGAAATATATAATTTTTTTATTCTTTTTTTTAATCGACAAATTTTACTATTTCTTTTGCTGTTCTTCTCGACGATGCTTCTGGTATTTTTACAGGATAGCCTATAGGCGTCACAGTAGCGACGTAGTGTTTTTTTGAAATTCCCAGTGCTTCTTTCACTTGGATCCTATCCATATCAGCAATCCAGCACGTGCCGAGATCATGGAGCCAGGAAGCAAGAATAAAGTGATACGCTGCTATGCATCCATCCTGAACGTGGCTCATTGATAATTCTGGATCCGAGCATATTGCAACAGCTATTGGCGCCCGCGACAATGGTGCACTGCTTCCTCCTCGAAGAGAGGCGAGAAGTTCCAGCGTTTTTTTATCACGGATCACGACGAAGTAATATGACTGGGAGTTTTTGGCAGTCGGAGAAAACCTGCAGATCTCAAAAATCCTCCAGAGAACTTCATCAGACACATCTCTGTCTTCAAAGTACCTTATGCTCCTTCTCGTCTTTAGAAGCTCATCTCCATCCAGATAAGGTTCCAAGGGATGGAGAAAACACTGGAACTCTATGGTGCGATTCTCTGGGTCCTTGGCAAAGAAGTGGTATATACAATACTTTTCATTTTCTCTGGGCTCGTTCAATGCTTTTTCTCCGAGTCCACGGTATGCAAGGTCGACTTCCTCTTTTGTCCTGTAGAAAAATGTTATCACGCCGTTTTTTTCGCAGTTTTCGCTCTTGCAGAATCCCAGTAACAAATTGCCGTGCTTCAAGATGACGCAGTTCTCCTGTTCCAGCCACACCGTTGCTCCAATCGAAAGGTAAAATTCCTTTATTCCCAACAAGTCTTCCGTCCTGAAAAATATGATGCCTGACATACCCCCAACGTCTTTTTCAGATATAAAAAACTTTGGACACTGTCCCTTTTAAATCTTGATTACTTCTTGATCTCACACCATCAGCATTGTCAGGACTCCTATCAAAACACAAAAAATTATGCCTATCTTTACGGTGAATCTCATTATCTCTCCTTCTCTTCCCAATATGTTTGTCACTGAAGCTGCAAGCACCATATCTGTAGGAGAGAACATTTTTCCTATAGCTCCTCCAGCAGTCTGCGATCCAAGTATCAGTAACGGGTCTATTCCAAGATTTTTTGCCGTAGTATACTGGAAAGCTCCGAGTAGCATGTTTGAACTCGTATTGCTTCCCGTGATGAATGTTCCCAGAGCCCCTATCATCGGGGAGAAAAATGGAAATAGAAAGAATGTAGCTTTTTGAGCTAAAACTGAGATCATCCCTGAGTCCGTCATTAAAGAGGATAACGATAAAATGGCTGCTATTGAAACAAAGCTTGGAACAGTTTTTGAAGTAGTTTCTCTCAATATTTTTTTTGCATCGATACTAAAACCTTTCTTTTTATAAAAGATATACGAGATAAAAGCAGAGAAAAGTATGAAGCTTCCCGGATGTGCAAAAATCTTTATAGGATTGTAACCCGTAATAGCTGGATTTGTCCATATTTTTGTAGAAGTCTCTGGGAATGAAAATCCTAAAACACAATGTGTATTTGCAAAAGAGGATAATGGCGTAAGCATTACCAAAAGTACTACTGCTATGAGGATGTAATAAGGTAAAAATGCAGAGTGAAAACTCATACCTTTTTTATTCTCTATTTTTTTATTTCTACGCGCTAAAAGAAATCCAAAGATTAATCCTATAATCCCAGAGGTGAATGACGCCATACATGGCTCTATCCTCACCACTAAATTCAGAGTAAGCCCCATTAGAATCCCTAAAATCAGGACATGAGGGAACCCCTTTTTTACAGCTTTAAAACCTCCATAGATGTAAGAGATCACAAATCCTGTTAGAATACAGATAATGGATAGAAAAAAAGCTCCAAAGGCTGCGAATATCAATGATTCTTCAGGACCTAACTGCGTCACAAGTCTTGCCGCCAGGTACGAGGCGCCCATGGAACCAAAAGTAACAGACCATGCACATCCTATGAGAGGCACTATCGCTGAAACAATTGGCGAGTAGCCCATCCCCATTAAAAGTGGAGCGGTAACTGCTATGGGCGTTCCAAAACCTGTAACTCCTTGCAGGAAGGAAGGAAATATCCATCCTACTATCAATAGCTGCAAAAGCTTATCTGAAAAGCCTCTAAATTTTTTTTCTATGACTTCAAAGCCACCTATACTTTTTATAAGTTTATAAACTAACAAAGCAGGCCAGATTATATATATTATCCAGAATGTCATCCACAATCCCTTACCAAAACTTACTGCAATAAGTTTCCCATCGGCTCCGAGATATATGCTTGCAAGAAGAGTGTAAAATAGAGATATGAATGCTGCTTTTTTAATACTCGTCTTAAATCCAAGAAGGAGAACTAAAAGAATTATTATCGGAATGATCGAGATTATAGAGTTCATACAGGTATTAACTAAAAGAATTTATTAAAGTTTTCTAATCCACTTTGTCCTGTTCCATTAAAGATTTATCATCACACCCGCTGAAAGTGTTTAACATTTACGTCACCAAAAAGTCTACCACCCGCAAAGACGCAATGAGAAAGTATTTAAATAAAAAAAATCTTATAGAAGATGAGGGAGTTGGACTCATACTCAAAATAATTCAAACATGGGATTCACCCCAACTTCCTCATTATTTCTCAGGTCTCAAGATGTATGAGAACCACCTACCGTAAAGTTTTTATATCACGACAAATCCAGTTTTTTTGTAGGTATTGATCATGAAAAAATATAAGAAAAAAAAGCCTGATGAGAGGGATAAGATCATTAAAGAGAAAGATAAAATCATCGAGGATAACTTAAGTCAGATGAAAAAAATGCAGGCTGACTTTATAAACTTCAAAAATAGAGTAGAAAAAGAAAAAGAGGAGTTTGTAAAATATGCCAATAGAGAGCTTATGCTTAGACTTTTAGATGTTCTGGATAATCTTGAAAGAGCTTCGCAAGCTGGAGATGAGGGAATAAAACTTATATACAAACAGTTTGGAGATATTTTAGAAAAAGAAGGTCTGGAAGAGATAGACACTACAGGAAAGTTCGATCCCTATTACCACGAGGTAATAGCTGTAGAAAACTCAGATTGTGAAGAAGGAAAGATCATTGAAGTGCTTCAAAAAGGATATATACTAAAAAATAAAATTTTGAGGCACTCAAAAGTTAAAATATGTAAGAGGTGATAAAATGGGAAAAATTCTTGGGATAGATCTAGGGACTACAAATTCATGCATGGCCATAATTGAGGGTGGAACATCAAAAGTTATTCCAAACGCTGAAGGAAACAGAACAACACCTTCCGTTGTCGCATTTACGAAAGAAGGACAGATGATAGTTGGAGAGCCGGCAAAGAGACAGAGTATAAGCAACCCTGAGGGTACTGTTACATCAATAAAGAGAAAAATAGGAACAAAAGAGAAAATTAAGATAAACAACAAAGAATATACTCCAGAGGAGATATCTGCGTTCATTCTTCAAAAAATGAAGAGGGATGCTGAGAATTATCTGGGCGAAAAGATAAAAGAAGCTGTCATTACAGTTCCCGCTTATTTCAATAACTCTCAGAGAGAGGCAACAAAGGCGGCAGGGGAAATAGCAGGATTGGAGGTAAAAAGAATAATAAACGAGCCTACAGCTTCATGTTTGGCTTACGGTCTTGACAAGATCAAAGAAGATCAAACTATTCTAGTTTATGATTTAGGAGGAGGAACGTTTGATGTTTCCATACTGGATGTAGGTGAAGGTGTCTTTGAGGTAGTCGCTACAAGTGGGGATACACATTTAGGTGGAGACGACTGGGATAAAAGAATAATGGATCATCTGGTAGAAGAGTTCAAAAAAGAAACAGGAGTAGATATTTCCAAAGATAAAATGGCACTGCAGAGATTGAAGGATGCTTCTGAAAAAGCGAAGATCGAACTTTCTAGCGTGATGCAAACTGAGATCAATCTCCCCTATATAACAGCTGACTCCTCAGGGCCAAAGCACCTTGTAAAGACAATGACAAGAACAAAGTTTGAAGCATTGACAGAGGATCTTTTAAAGCGAACAGAAGAACCGATAACGCAGGCTTTGAAAGATGCCAAATTGGAACCAGAAAATATCGATAAAATACTACTTGTTGGAGGATTAACAAGAATGCCTGCTGTACGGGAGTTAGTAAGACGATATTTTGCGAAAGACCCGAGAAAGGATATAAACCCTGATGAATGTGTAGCGGCGGGAGCCGCAATACAGGGAGGAGTTCTTGGAGGGGAGGTTAGAGATATACTCCTCCTAGATGTCACTCCATTATCTCTTGGCGTAGAGACTAAAGGGGCAATATTCACACGTGTAATTGATAGAAATACAACGATACCATGCGAAAAAGCTAAAATATTTACAACTGCAGATGATTACCAGACATCTGTTGACATCAACATACTTCAAGGTGAGAGACCACTGGCAAAGGATAATCATTCCCTTGGTAGATTTACTCTCTCGGGGATACCACCAGCACCTATGGGCATTCCGCAGATAGAGGTTACATTCAAAATAGATGCAAATGGAATAATGCACGTAACTGCAAAGGATTTGGCCACAAATAAAGATGCTTCGATAACTATAAGCGGTTCGGCTACGTTAAAGGATGAAGAGATAGAAAAGATGAAAAAAGAAGCCGAAAAGTTTGCTAAGGAAGATGAAAAGCTTAAAGAGCTGATAGAAACAAGAAACAAAGCTGATCATATAATCCATGTCACAGAGAGAACTATAAAAGACCTGGGAGATAAAGTTACAGAAGAAGAGAAAGAGAGTATAAATAAAGCAAAGGAAAAGTTAAAAGGCGTATTAAGCAGCGAGAACATACAGGAGATCAACTCTGCCATAGAGGAACTCAATAACGAGGTTTACAAAGTTTCTTCAAGATTGTACCAGAGTGGCAGTGAAAAGAAAGAAGGAGAAGAAAAGAAAGACTAACTTTGTGGTTGAATGAAAAAAGACTATTATGAAGTCCTGGGGGTAGGCAGAAATGCATCCAGGGAAGAGATAAAAAAAGCATATAAAAAACTTGCAAGAAAGTACCACCCCGATGTAAGCTCTGATCCTAACGCAGAAGAAAAGTTTAAAGAAGTATCGGAGGCTTATGCTGTCCTTTCAGATGATGAGAAAAGAAACCTGTACAATACGTATGGGCATCAGGGCGTAGATGCAAGGTATAGTCGTGAGGATATATTTAGAAATGTGAATTTCGAAGATATATTCAGAGACCTTTTTGGAAACTCTGATAGTATTTTTAAAGATTTTTTTAAGTTTAATTTTGGAGGAGATTTTTTTAGAAGAGCGGAGAGAGGTAGAGACATAAATGCAGGAATAGAAATAGAGTTAGAAGATGTTGCCTTCGGAACTAAAAAAAATCTTACCTATACAAGAACTAAAAGATGCGATTACTGCAATGGTACGGGAGCAGAAAATCCAGAAGATTTTAAAACGTGCGATCTATGTAAGGGAAATGGCGAGGTAAAAGAAGTGAAGAGAATGGGATTTTCCCAGTTTGTGAGGATAACACCATGTCCTCGATGTCACGGTAGAGGAAAGATAATTACAAAAAAATGTAAATACTGCAATGGAAACGGAAAACTCAGGGAAAAAAGTTCTGTGGTGGTAGAAATTCCGAAGGGAATAAGAGACGGTGTAAGTCTCAGATATAAGGAAATGGGAGAGTATAGGGGAAGTTATGGTGATCTCTACGTTACGATCAGGGTAAAGCCTCACAGGTTCTTCAAACGAGATGGAAACAATGTAATATACAGAGCAGAGATCAGTTTTCCAGAAGCGGTTCTAGGGACAAAGATAGAAGTACCAATGCTTTACGGCAATGAAATGATCAAGATCCCATCAGGAATACAGTACAGCAATGAAATAAAACTGAGAGGTAAAGGACTGCCAGGAATGGGATCTTTTGGAAAAGGAGATCAGATAGTCAAGATAGTTTTTAGAACACCGGAAAAATTGAGCAGAAGAGAAAAAGAACTTTATAGAGAGTTGCTGGAACTGGGTTCTTCATAAACTCAATCAAAAATCTATTTAAATGAATATAAAAATTTACATTCATGAGATTAATTTTACTGGCTCCTCCGGGAGCAGGAAAAGGAACGCAGGCAGAACTTATAGAACAGAAATTCAAGGTAGCCCATATATCTACAGGCGATCTTCTCAGAGAAGCCGTCAAGAAAGGAACAATACTTGGTTTAAAAGCAAAGAAATATATGGACAAAGGCGAATTGGTCTCTGACGAAATAGTTATAGGAATAATAAAGGATAAAATTAAGGATTTGAATGATTTTGTCCTGGATGGTTTTCCGAGAACATTGGAACAGGCAAAAATTTTGGATAAAATCCTCGAGGTAGAAGGAAAAAAATTAGATACCGTCATAGAGATTCAGGCGCCTGATGAAAGACTTGTTGAAAGAGCTGTCGGAAGATTATCATGTAAATGTGGCGAAGTTTATCATGAGATATACAATCCTCCTAGGACAGAAGGTATCTGTGGCAGATGCGGGGGAAAACTCTATAAAAGGGAAGATGACACTGCAGAAACAATGTACAGCAGGATAAAAACATATAAAATGAAAACTATGCCTCTCATAAAATATTACTTCCAGAAAGGCATATTAAGAACAGTGAACGGCGATCAGGACATAGAGAAAGTTTTTTGGGAAATAGAAAAAAATCTAAACAAAATAAAAAAAGATTAGATTAAGAATTTTCCATTTTCGTAGAAAACTTCGCCGTCAGCATATATCTTTCCATTTTTCATGTCTTTTAAAATGTCCCAGTGGATACTGGAAAAGTTCTTTCCACCTGACTCAGGGATCGCTCTCCCAAGAGCCAGATGCATTGTTCCTCCCATTTTTTCATCAAAAAGCATGTTTTTTGTAAACCTCTGGACTCCATAGTTTGTCCCAATCGCTATCTCTCCTATCCTTTTAGCACCATCAATCTCAAGCAGTTTTTTAAGTAAATCTTCACCCTTTGCGGCTTTTGCGTCTATAACCTCGCCATCTTTAAAAGTTAACTTTATATCTTCAATCTCTTTCCCCATGTATATCCCAGGGTACGTGAATCGTATCTTCCCGTTTGTAGAGTCCTCTACGGGTCCTGTAAATACCTCACCGTCCGGGAGATTCTTTTTACCGTCGCAGTTTATCCATTTTCTCCCCTCTGTAGAGAGTGTAAGGTCTGTATCCTCACCTACAAATCTCAATTCACTCTTTTTGTTGAGATAATCCGCTACTTTTTCTTGTTTCACGGAGAGTTTTTTCCATTCTTCTATAGGATTATCTTTATCAAGAAACAATGTTCCGTATACGAAATCTCTGTACTCTATAAGAGACATTCCAGCCTCCTGAGCCATTGCCTGTGTGGGGTACGGTGCTAATGTCCATTGCAATTCTCCTTTCGCTTCTCTCTCCATAAATATCTTATTCAACTCTGCATTTGCAGCAACTCTCGTCGCCATTCTCCCAGGATCCACGTTGTTCATATTTTTTGTATTGTAATCTGCCCAGATGCTGATAAAAATATCTATTTTTTCAATAGAATATTTTCTTACAGGGGAAACATATTTCAACTGTTTTTCCGAAGCATATTTGAAGTATATGTCAGAAATATTCTCGGGTTCCAGCTTTATTTCAACATTTGCGCCTTTCATTATTAAATTCTCATAGATCTTTTCGATCAAGGGAGCAGAAAGGATCGAGCTCTGCATCATGACCAAGTCTCCTTCTTTTATCTCAACAGAGTAGCCTGTTATTATATTCGCCAGTTTTGATAACATTTTAATCACTGATCGATTTTATAGGTAAGATATAAAAACTTTTACTCCAAGTATTAATTGCGTGAGCGATCTGCAGTTTCGGGCTTTAAGCCTGAGGAAGCTCTATCCATGCAACTGGAACTGGGTTCAGGAGAGATCCTTTGATAAGGGAACAGAAACGAAACCTCTGGCATAAGATGATAATGATTCTGAAAAAGATGAAAACTGTGTCAGGAAGGATGAAACGGCCCTTTCCCCAGGCATGCAAGACCAAACTAAGTCGATGAGTTCCAGTTTGAGACAAAGGTAGGTCGCTTAGTCAAATACTGCAAGTACAGAAGATAGGCTATAGGTCGCTCACGCTTCACTTATACCCAGAAGTTCTCCATCTCTTTTTTTCCATCCTCAGGGCCTTTGGCATAGATAATATCATTTTCTTTAAACTTTAAATTGTCCAGCCTGTAGATATAATCGTTTCCTCTCTTTACCAGAAATATGTGCATGCCCGTATTTGTCTTAACCTTTAGTTCTCTTACAGTCTTATCTATCATCTTGGAGTTTCTATTTACAGTTTCTTTTATTATTATCTCATCCGCTTCCTTCATAGCGTCTACAAAAATCGGATGTATCTTTTCTCTGAAAACATTTTCAGCTATCTTTAATGCAGCATCAGCTATTACCTCGGCAGCGTTTGCTATCTCCAGGATAGCTATAAGTTTTTCCGCTTCTTCTGTTCTTGCCGCTCTCAATGTTATGAGTTTCAATTTATAATTTAATTTGTCCATTTTTTTCTCTAAATCAAAGACTTCCCCAGCTATCTCCTCGTTGCAGTAAAGAAGCGACGTGTAAGCGAGATCTATCATCAACTCAGATGTATCTTTTATATCAACCAAGATATCTTTTATACCCCAGAGATCAATTTCTCCATTCATCTATCTCCCCACTGCATATTTTTCTAAGAATTTTCTCACCTTCCTCGGTACCTCTCACTAACAGTATGTCTCCTTCCTTCAATACGGCTTCTTTATCGGGATTATAAATTCTCTTTTTTCCTCTCTTTATACTTATTATATACTCCCCCGTAGCTGTAGCCAATTCGCTTTCCCTTATCTTTAATCCTGCAAGTTTCGAGTTATTTTTTATCACAACTCTCGCTATTTTTTCTTCCGCCTCCCTCAGCGCCTGAAGTATAACAGGATGAATCTTGAAGTCTCTTTTGATAATATTGGATATGTCTCCAGCAGCATTTGCTATGTCCTCCGAGGCAGATGCGACTTCCAGGATTTCAGAGATATTTTCAGCGTCCTCTTTCGTTCTTGCGGCAAGCATGGCAATTGTTTTAATTTTATAGTTAAGTTCACCCATTCTTTCTTCAAGTTCATGAACTTCTTCGGCTATCTCATCATTATCAAAAAAAACTGAGGAGTAAGCTAAGTCTAAAACTAACTC